>Ga0123519_10002850_pt1 | contig 28945 bp, 22 predicted proteins | sample YelNatPaOPRAMG02_FD_87396 | JGI IMG/M metagenome (GOLD analysis project Ga0123519, IMG submission 87396) | Hot spring microbial communities from Yellowstone National Park - Yellowstone National Park OP-RAMG-02 (version 2) | ecosystem: Environmental > Aquatic > Thermal springs > Hot (42-90C) ... | reverse complement strand
GGCCCGCCTCGTCCAACCGGCCGAGCAAGGCGCGCCATATGCGTTCCCAGGTGCCGTCTTGCGTCCATTGGTGCAGGCGGCGCCAACAGGTGGTGGGTGAACCGTATTCCCGGGGCAGGTCTGCCCAGGCACAGCCGGTCTTGAGGACGTAGATGATGCCATTCAGAGTACAACGGTCGTCGGCACGCGGGCGTCCTCACCCCGGCTTTTGTTTAGGAAGGAGTGGCTCAATGATTGCCCATTGTTCATCGGTTAGTTCGTGTCGACTCATAGCCGACAGTTACCACATCTTCGGTGTTTTTGATTTGAAATGACTTCTACACTTATCTTCCCGTAGTCATCAAGTCGTAACCTGTGCGAATAATGGTGTAACATAGCCGCCTCCCCTCCTCTTTCCCTCAAACGCTTTGCACACGTAGCCCTTTTGCGGTACACTTTGGCCTATCTCACGGATCGCGGTCGAGCAGGTGATGCCCATGCGCGTGGTGGCTCTTCTGATGGCCGGTGGTGCTGGCACACGCCTCTCTGTGCTATGTGAATATCGAGCGAAACCAGCCATGCCTTTTGCCGGTAAGTTTCGCATCATCGATTTCACCCTTTCTAATTGCGTCAACTCCGGTATCTATGACATCGCCGTGCTCACCCAGTATCAGCCGCACTCGCTCAATGAACACATTGGCATCGGCAAACCATGGGATCTCGATCGGCATCGCGGGGGAATCCAATTACGCCAACCCTATCTGGGACGTCAGGCAGGTGACTGGTACAGGGGCACTGCCGACGCTGTCTATCGCAATCTGGACTTCGCGTTGGAAAAGCGTGCCGACACTGTGCTGATCCTCTCGGGAGATCACATTTATAAGATGGATTACCGCCCTATGCTGGCGTTCCACGAACGGCAGCACGCCGACTTGACCGTCGCCGTTCGCACCGTGCCGCTTGAGGAGACTCACCGCTTCGGCATTATGACGGTGAATGAGGAGATGCGGGTCATCGAGTTTACCGAAAAACCGCCTAACCGTGACAAGGGCACGCTGGCGTCGATGGGTATCTACGTCTTCAACGCGGATGTGCTAGCGCGCAGCCTTGAGACGCTCCGTGCTGAGATCCCGGACCTGGACTTCGGCAGCCATGTAATTCCACAGTTGGTTCAGGAAGCGCGCGTCTACGCCTATCATTTCGACGGCTATTGGGTGGATGTGGGTACCATCCACGCTTACTGGGAGACGAATTTGCAGATGGCGCAGCCGGTGCCGCCATTGAATTTGTATGACCAGGACTGGGTCATCCACACGCGTGACCAAGAGCGGCCGGCCAGCAAAATTGGCCCGCAAGGGCATGTGGTGACCAGTCTCATCTCCAACGGGTGTATTGTGCGAGGAAAGGTGGAAGATTCGGTGCTCTCGCCGGGGGTCTATGTCTCGCCAGGTGCTGTGGTCAAGCGTTCAGTGATTTTCAGTGACACCTGGATCGGTCCGGGAGCGATGGTGGATATGTGTATTTTGGACAGCCACGTGGTGGTGGGGCCAGGTGCCACCTTGGGGTGTGGTGACGACAACACGCCCAACATCACTCAGCCAGACTGGCTTAAGACGGGCATCACCGTGGTAGGCGAGCGGGCGCGCATTCCCGTTGGCGCTCGCCTGGGTCGGAATGTGATGGTGCACCCCGGACGTAGCGAGGAGGACTTTGTGCAGCTGGATGTTCCTAGCGGCACAACAATTTGAGCTCCACGAGGAACGCTTTCTTCGGCTTTCCGGTATGTGTTGCTCTGTGCAAGTGCAATCGTCAGATCCTTCAGGATGATGCTATACGGACAGGGTGAGAGCAAAATGTCAGACGAAATCGAGCTAAAAGGTAAAGCAGCGCGTCGCGCCGCACTTCGACTAGCGATATTGGATACGGAGACCAAGAATCATGCGTTGCGGGGCATCGCCGAACAGCTCATAGCTCGTCAAGATGCCATTTTGGAGGCAAACGCGCGTGATGTTGCAGCGGGTCGTACCGCTGGCTTGAGTGAGGCAATGATTGATCGCCTGCTAATCACTCCGCAGCGCCTGCAGGCGATTGCCCAAGATGTGCTCGCCGTGGTGACACTGCCCGACCCGGTGGGAGAAGTGTTCGATGGCACGACGTTGCCTAATGGTTTGCAGGTCGCCAAACGCCGTGTGCCGATTGGTGTGATCGGCGTCATCTATGAATCGCGCCCCAATGTCACAGTGGACGTATCGGTACTGTGCCTGAAGTCGGGCAATGCGGTTATCTTGCGCGGAGGTAAGGAAGCTGCGCACACCAACGCTGCACTTACCCATGCTATTGTCGAAGCGTGCTGTGCTCATAGTATTCCTGACGGAGCAGTGCAGATTATTGAATCGCAGGATCGAGCGCTCGTGCTCGAGATGTTGCGGGCGCACCAGTATATCGATATGATTATACCGCGTGGCGGAGCGGGACTCCACGAGTTTGCCCGTCAGAATGCTACCATTCCGGTGATTACAGGTGGAGTGGGCATCTGCCACATCTACGTGGACAAAACCGCCGACTTCAATAAGGCGTTGTCCATTATTCACAATGCCAAGACGCAACGGCCGACCGTGTGTAATGCATTGGATACGCTGCTTGTCCACCGGGATATTGCGGCCACTTTCTTGCCTCAGCTTGCCGACATGTTTGCTGCGGCGAAAGTGGAATTGCGCTGCGAGCAGCGCGCCATGGCTATGCTAGAAGGTCATCCGGCAGTGCACCCGGCCACCCCGGCTGATTTTGATACCGAATTTCTGTCCCTGGTTCTGGCAGTCAAGGTGGTGGATGGGTTGGACGAAGCTTTGGAGCATATTCACGCCCACAGCACCCATCACTCTGACGCCATCCTCACCGAGGATTACAGTGCTGCTATGCGGTTCGCCAACGAGGTGGATTCAGCTGTTGTATATGTAAACGCCAGCACGCGTTTCACCGACGGCGGCCAGCTGGGTTTAGGAGCGGAGGTCGCGGTTAGCACACAGCGGCTCCATGCGCGTGGGCCAATGGGGCTGCGCGAGCTCACTACGTACAAGTGGGTCATCTTCGGCAGTGGCCAGGTGCGTGCATAGCCTTGCTCATATCAACCGAAAATTTTAGCATGCAAAGGACGCAGAGAGCATCTCAAAATCTCTGCGTTCATTATACTCTCCAAGAAGCGATGAGACATTCTGGGTAGAGAGGTGCAACGTGCCACTTAAATCGCATACTTGTGGTGAATTGCGTTCCGATCATGTCGGTCAGACGGTCACACTGGCGGGTTGGGTGCACCGCCGTCGTGACCACGGCAAGCTGATTTTCATTGATTTGCGCGATCGTTGGGGGATTGCGCAGGTGGTATTCAATCCGGATACCTCCGTTGAGGCTCATGCCGTTGCCGAGACCTTGCGGTTGGAATATGTTATCCAGGTTAAGGGACAGGTGTGCCGGCGACCGCCCGGGATGGAAAACCCTGATCTGCCAACCGGCGAAGTGGAGGTGGTGGCGGAAGAGATCTGCATACTCAACACAGCCAAGACTCCCCCATTCTACATCAACGAAGACGCGCCGGTGGATGAGGCATTGCGCTTGCGCTATCGCTACTTGGATCTGCGTCGCCAGCGGATGCAGCGTAATATCATACTGCGTCACCGTGTGGTGAAATTCATCCGCGACTTTCTATGCGATGAGGGCTTCATCGAGATCGAGACCCCGATCCTGTTTAAGAGTACGCCCGAGGGAGCGCGAGACTACCTGGTGCCCAGCCGTTTGCACCCTGGCAATTTTTATGCCTTGCCACAAAGTCCACAGCAGCTGAAACAGCTTCTCATGGTGGCCGGCTTCGAACGCTATTTCCAAATTGCCCGCTGCTTCCGGGACGAAGATCAACGTGGCGACCGTCAACCGGAATTTACCCAGCTGGATATAGAGATGAGTTTTGTCGATCGCGAAGATGTTATGGATGTGGTCGAGCGCCTCTACACCGCTGTGATCGAGCAGGTGAGCGATCGGCAGCTGCTTTTTAAGCCTTTTCCGCGTTTGACCTACGCCGAGGTAATACGTCGTTTCGGTACGGACAGCCCTGACCTGCGTTTTGGCATGGAGCTGGTAGAGATATCCGACCTGGTGGCTGGATGCGAATTTCGCGTCTTCTCTGAAACGCTTGTTTCCGGGGGCATCGTCAAGGGGTTGAAGGTGCCGGGTGGGGCAAGCTACAGCCGCAAACAGGTGGACGAGATGGCCGACTTTGTGCGCACATTCGGCGCGCAAGGTCTCGTGACATTGGCGTTGGACGAGCATGGCCAAGTGCGTTCGCCCGTCGCTAAGTTCCTGAGCGAAGAAACACTACGAAGTATTGTTCAGCGTATGGAGGCACAGTCAGGCGATCTGATGGCTTTCGTGGCCGACCAGCCTGGCATTGTCAACGAAGCGCTTGCCCGTCTGCGCATGATGCTGGGCGACAAGTTGGGATTGCGGGATAACAAGGTGCTGGCGCTTTGCTGGATTGTGGACTTTCCTTTCCTGGTGTGGAATGAGCAGGAGCAACGTTGGGACCCCAGCCATCACCCTTTCACTGCGCCTATGGATGAGGACATACCCCTGCTGGACACGGATCCAGGGCGGGCGCGTGGCAAACAGTACGACCTGGTATGTAATGGTTATGAGATCGCCGGCGGCAGTATCCGTATCCATCGGCGCGAGATACAGGAGAAGGTATTCCACCTGATTGGGCTTTCGACGGAGGAAGCAAGAGCTCAGTTCGGACATCTGCTCGAGGCGTTTGAATACGGCACACCTCCTCACGGGGGCATTGCTCCTGGCATTGATCGTTTTGTGATGTTGCTGGCAGGCGAGCCCAATATCCGCGAGGTGATTGCCTTCCCCAAGTCGCAGAGCGCTGTGGATTTGATGGCCGGGGCACCCTCACCTGTCTCGCCTGAGCAGCTGAAAGAGCTACACCTCAAGTTGGACCTAGAGTGAGCAAATGCGGTGGTAGCGAGAAGCTGATAGGGTAAATTTCTTCCCTTTGCCAAAGGGGCTTTCATCTGGCGAATTCTCGGGGAGCCAAATTTATCAAGCGCTTGACCACGCTGGGTATCCGTGGCAAGATTCGTGCATAAGAAGGGGAAAGTCGCATTGGCGGATGTTCGTGAAGAGGTAGCTGCCACTGTAGCGGAAAGAAGCATCTCTCTGTCACTGCGCCCTGATTTGCGGGCCATCGCAGAGCTTATTCGGCCAGGCGAAAAAGTGTTGGATCTGGGCTGTGGAGATGGTACCCTTTTGTGTTATCTGCGCGACGAGTTGGGCGTGACGGGACGGGGCATTGAATTGTCTGAAGAAGGTGTTCTGGCTTGCGTGCGCAGAGGTCTGAGTGTTCGTCAGGGCAATTTACACGAAGGGTTGGGTGACTATCCCGACGGCTCGTTCGATACCGTTATTCTCAGCCAGACACTACCTTATCTCAATGATCCAGCTTTTATCTTGCGTGAAATGCTCCGTGTCGGCAGGCGAGCCATCGTCAGCTTCGCCAACTGGGGGTACTGGCGTTGTCGCTTGAGCTTGCTGTTTACCGGCCATATGCCGGTGGCGCCAGATCATCCCCAGCCTTGGTATGTCCCTCCACGCATTCGACCGCTCACCGTGCGCGATTTCGGCGATTTCTGCAGAGAACGAGGGATTCGTATCACTGCAGAAATATATCTGGCTGGTGCGCGACGTATCTCGGCGCGACGATACAAGAACTTGCTCGCAACCACCGCGATATTTGAACTGAAATAGTGGCTGTTATTGGCAGTGACGCCGAAAGGAGATGGCCGGGCAATGAAGCAGGTAATATCTCGTTTACTCACATTACTGATAGTCGTAATATCCCCCCTGATGGCCAGCTGCCAACTGAGCAATGTGCCGCGGGGTGAAACCGAATTAAGCGGCACGATCACCATTTCCGGTGCATGGGCGCTTTATCCCCTGATGGTGCGTTGGAGTGAGGAGTTTCGCAAGCAGCATCCCACAGTTGAGTTCGACATCTCCGCCGGTGGAGCCGGCAAGGGAATGACCGATGTGCTGGGAGGCGTGGTGGATATCGGTATGGTGTCGCGCACCATCTCCGCAGACGAGGAAGAACGCGGTGCCTTTACAGTGCCGGTGGCCCGGGATGCGGTTTTCCCCATCGTCAATGCCCACAATCCTGTGCTGGACGACCTGATGCGCACAGGTGTCACGCGCGACATCTTTGTCGACATTTATATTACTGGTCGTATCACCACATGGGGACAAGTGGTAGGACGTCCTGAGGTGTCTACCCCTATTCACGTTTATACGCGTTCCGACGCCGCTGGTGCACCGGAGACATGGGCCAATTATCTGGGCAAACGACAGGAAGACCTGTTAGGGATCGGCGTGTACGGAGATCCTGGACTGATGGAGGCAGTTGTTAAGGATGTGTTAGGCATCGGTTATAATAATCTTGGTTATGCGTTTGATATGACATCCGGAAAACCCATGCCAGGTGCGGTAGTATTGCCTATCGACGTCAACGAAAACGGTGTAACAGATGCCACAGAGCGATTGGAGACTTTATCGCAGGCACGCGATGCCGTGGCACAAGGCCTCTATCCGTCACCTCCAGCCCGCGAACTGTACCTAGTGACTCGCGGCAAGCCTTCCGGTGTCACGCGAGATTTCATTCTATGGGTGCTCACACAAGGACAAACCCTTGCGGACACTGTGGGTTACGTCGCACTGTCTCGAGATAAATTGGATGCCACATTGGCAAAGTTGGAGTGATGGACTTAAAGCGGCGTCTTACGGTTGCCATGTAAGGTGGTGTGATGGGACGGTTAGCGATCCGCCGTGTGACTGACCAAATAGCTGGTGGTGGTACCACTGTCGTGTCAATGGCAACCAGCTTGTTGGTTGTGCTCATCGGACTGGTCCTACTTGTCCGTTCTTGGCCAATTTTCGCTACCAAGCCACTCGGCGAGCTGCTGTTCTCGACTACCTGGAAACCGCTTCAGAACGCTTTCGGATATTATCCCTTTATTATGGGCACCTTGTGGGTGACGCTCGTAGCGATGGTGATTGCTATCCCCATCTGCTTGCTGACGTCTATCTATCTAGCGGAGTATGCTTCACGCCGCGTATATGCCATTGTGAAGCCGTTGATCGATGTGTCGGCAGGCATCCCTTCGGTTATCTTTGGTATCTGGGGAGTCATTATGGTGGTGCCACTTGTGCAACGGATTGCCTCCTCGGAGATCGGACACAAGCTCTCCGGGCTACCCTTTTTCCAAATCAATAACCCGACCGGTTACTCTGTGTTAGCGGGTGGTATTGTGTTGGCCATCATGGTTTTTCCGGTGATCATCTCCGTGGCAGAAGAGGTGATCCGCGCTGTACCGGTTGGATTGCGTGAGGCTTCTTGGGCGCTGGGTGCTACCCGGTGGCAGACGATCAAATATGTTGTGTTGCGTCATGCGGCGCCAGGTGTGCTGGCCGCCATCGTGCTGGGTTTTTCGCGCGCTTTCGGTGAGACGATGGCGGTCATCATGGTGGTGGGCAACGTACCCCAAGTACCACGTTCGTTGTTTGACGCAGCATATCCTCTAACCGCGCTAATTGCCAACAGCTATGGTGAGATGATGTCCATCCCCCTGTATGATGCTGCACTGCTGGGAGCAGCATTACTTCTGCTAGTGGTAGTCCTCCTGTTCAACCTCAGTGCACGCCTTGTGTTGATGCGAATGGTCCGGCACGCTTAACAGAAGAAGCGAAAGGAGAGTGAGGATGAAGAGGCTGCGGCGCCTCGAGGAGCACATTTTTCAGTTCTTAATGGGGTTATCGCTCTTAGTTGTACTGGGCAGTTTGATGCTCATTCTAGGGACTATGCTCTGGCGTGGCCTCCCCTCGCTCAGCCTTGCCATGTTGACCCAGACCCCCAAAGGAGGTTACTATCTGGGTGAGGAAGGCGGCATCCTGAATGCGATTATCGGTTCACTGTGTTTGGCGGGTGGTGCCACAACTCTGGCCCTGTTGTTCAGCCTGCCCGTGGCAATCTACCTGCATACCTACGCCAGCCAAGCGCGAATAGCACACTTAGTGCGACTGGCGATGGATGTATTGTGGGGCGTTCCCAGTATCGTATACGGTGCATTTGGCTTCATCGTGATGCTTTGGCTTGGCTTGCGCGCTTCCCTATTGGGTGGCATCATCGCGTTAGCATGTTTAGAATTGCCCATTATCGTGCGGGGGATGGACGAAGCACTGGCGACGATCCCATCGGCGCTCCGCGAGGCGTCCTACGCATTGGGTGCCACACGGTTTGAAACTGCCACGCGGGTGTTGCTACGTCAGGCATCGGCAGGCCTGCTGACGGCGGTTCTATTAGCTTTTGGGCGTGGCATTGGCGATGCTGCTTCTGTGTTGTTCACCGCGGGCTACACAGATCGCCTTCCCGACTCGTTGTTCCGACCGGTTGCCTCACTGCCCCTCGCAGTGTTCTTTCAGTTGGGAACTCCCTTTCCGGCCGTGCAACAGCGCGCCTATGCCGCTGGTCTAGTGTTAACACTGATCGTATTGACGCTCAGCGTCATGGCCCGTTGGTTATCGCGTCGCCTGACGCGTCACGTTGTGCGCTAGGGGAAAGAGGCAAATGGGCGAGCGTCCCCATATTGAGATACAAAACCTGAGTGTTTGGTACAAGGATCAGCAAGCTTTGAAGGACATTTCGGTTGCTTTTCCAGCTCATGGCATCACAGCCGTAATTGGGCCATCCGGATGTGGCAAGACAACCCTCTTGAGAAGCATTAACCGATTGCTGGAAACGAGCAGTGAGGTACGCATTAGTGGGCGCGTGCTGCTCGATGGTGCCGATATATATGCTCCCGAAGTGGACGTGACCGAGATCCGCACCCGCGTAGGGTTATTAGCTTCTAAGCCCTTTCCGCTCCCTATGTCCATTTACGATAACGTGCTCTACGGGCCACGTATTCACAGCTTGTGTCGACACGACAATGCCGATGCCATCGTGGAGCGCTATCTGCGTGCTGCTGACCTGTGGGAGGAGGTGCGCGAGCGGTTACAGACACCCGCTCATGCGCTTTCGACAGGACAACAGCAACGCCTGTGTTTAGCGCGCGCGTTGGCTGTGGAACCAGAGGTTTTGCTGTGCGATGAACCAACTGCCGCGTTAGATCCCATCTCGGCTCAGCGCATCGAGGATTTACTGCGTGGCTTGAAACGTCACATGACCATCGTGCTGGTGACACACATCCTGCGCCAAGCGCGTCGCCTAGCGGATTATGTGGTGTTCTTATGGCTGGGCGAGCTGGTCGAAGCTGGCCCAGCTGAACAGGTTTTCAACAATCCGCTGAGCGAACGTACCCGTGCCTATCTGATGGGCGACATCGGGTAGGACAAAAACACCCCTTAAGACATGGTTGTGTTGACGAAATGATGGTGCGAAACTTAGTGAACATCCGTCATGTTGTCCTCTTCTGGCTGTCCTCCTGTATCATCGCCCTCATTGGGCTGAACGGCTGTATCTCGAGTGGTCCTGTGCCGACACGTACCCGCGCCCCCGGTGCAGGGGAGATCATGCGCATGGTCACCAAGACACCTACTCCGACGACCCCGGCGGACGAACCGGACAAGCGCGAGACCAAACAGCTGGTGTTGCGCGCCCAAGCACGTCTGGCACTGCTGAAAAGCTATCGTGCGCGCATCGTGGACGACGCAGGACAAACGCTCGTTTTGTTCGAATATGTGCGCCCAGATCGCTATCGCCAGGTCACCGACACTAAAGAGCAAATCGGCATCGGAGATCTCTTATATACTCGTGTCGAGGGCAGCCCGTGGACAAAGCAAGAGTGGCCCGGTATTGGCCGCCTTACGAATGAGGTGATGGTTGCACCAGAGTTTATTTGGGACGTGGAAAACCAGGGACATGAGTCCGTTGAGGGTATTCTATGCCATCGAGTACAGGTGGTGCTGCGTGTGGGGGACACCGAATTGACAGACATCTACTGGATCGGAGTGGATGACCGACTACCGCGCAAAATGCTCACCCAGGTGGATGAGCACACCTATGTGACCAAGCTTCTGTACGACTTCAATCAGGATTTTCGGATCGAGCCCCCGAAGATGAACTGATTACACATTCTCTGGAGGCGATGACGTTCCCTCCCGCAGCGTGCGCAAAAAGATGTACACAGCACGCTCGACCAAAACCGAGCATGGCCATTTGCCCTGCGAGCCATAGCCCAGCGCTTTGAGATCAGCACAGCGGGTGACGCTCAGCTCGCGGACGAAGTTCTCGCGGTATTGGGCAGCCAGTTGCTGACAGAGACGATCATCCTGTCCGGCGTGGCTACGTCCATAGAGCAGGCCGAGCAGCAACACCCCGCCGCTCAGTGCGCCGCACATTTCCTGGCGGCTGAGCCCCACACCTCCGCCAAAGGCACATGCCAGCTGACACACGCGCCCATCTGCTTCTCCCAACAGATGCTCACCCACGGCGAGCACAAACGCCTCCGATCAGTGGTATCCTTGGGCGTTCAGCTGTCCGGCGCGTTGTGCCACCTGTTGCTCGTGTTGGTCGACGTTATGGTCGCTCATACGGTATATCCCTTTTCTTGTCCTTCAGCTGGCTTGATGTCGAGCACAGGGGTGCCGTTAATGGCATCCAGCCCGCGCACATGAAGCACGTTACCTTCAATGGTCAACAGGGTCACGATGCTGACCCCGATAGGATTAGGGCGATGGGGACTGCGAAGGGCAAAGACTCCCCGCAATGGCCGGCTGGCATCCCCGCGCGGATGTTGCAACAGCTCATACCCCTGCGAGCGGTGTAGATGAAACAGGATCATCAGGTGCTGGCCGGGTGTCAATCCCTGAAGCCCGCCCACCAACTCGGGATTTAATATGATGCGCGATTCAACGTCCCGCATGGCGTCCGGGGCGGTTGGCTCAGGGTATTCGTTTTCAACATATCCGATAGGGCGGTAACAGATTTCTTTCATAGCATTTTCCAAGGTGATTAGAAGGTGCTGCTCAAACCACCATCCACTACGATCACTTGCCCAGTCAGATAACGGCAGTAATCCGACGCCAGAAAGACGGCGGTGCCGGCAACATCCTCAGGCAACCCAGCACGAGCGAGGGGGATTTTCCGCATCCCCACATAGTAGTTGAGGAACCAATCGGTCGTGGTTTCATCCACCCCGTCGATGATGGACATGGGGGTGCGCACGAACCCGGGTGCGATCACGTTGCACAAGATATTGTAAGGCGCCAACTCCACCGCCATAGACTTGGTGATGCTGATGATACCCCCTTTAGTGGCACAATATGCCCCACACCCACCGCTTGGGGTCATCGCCTGCACCGAGGAGATGCTGATAATACGGCCCCAATTTTGTTTAGCCATATGGGGTGCGACCAGCTTCGAACCATACCATGTAGCTTCCAGGTTGACCGCCATGGTACGTCGCCAATGCTCCATCGAGTCCACTTCTTCGAGGATGGTGCCATACCATACTACGGCGGCATTGTTAACCAGAATGTCGATATGTCCCCAACGTTTCAGGATGTCATTGATAGCGGCTCGGTAGCGATCGCAGTCTGTGATGTCGAATGCGTAGACTCCCGCACGCCCTCCGGCTGCTTCGATCTCGGCTGCTATGCGGTACAAATTGTCTTCGCTGCGCGCGATCAACGCTACTGCAGCACCTTCGGCGGCGTATTCGCGGGCAATCCCCTCACCAATGCCCTGACTGGCCCCGGTTACCAGTGCGACGCGCCCTTCCAGCAAACCTTTTCCCATTGTTCGCCTCTCCCTACGATGCGCTGAGATAATACGCGTTATCGATGTGTGGCATAGATAGCTTAGGGAAATAGAGAACGTTTATTACATCTTTTTCAACAGAGAGCGAATATGATTGACCCCATCCCGCGCCGCTGTGTCCGGGTCCGGTTTGGGGAATACCTCGATGGACAAGTAGTGCGCATAACCGATGTCGCGTAGTATATGAAGGATGGGGCCGAAATCAATCAAGCCATGACCGGGCGTCCGGCGGTTGCTATCGGCCAGGTGCACGTGCCACAGCCGCCCAGCTTCCATCACGCGCCGGAACGGTTCGCTCCAGGAGGTTTCTTCGGTGAGCATATGGTTGGTGTCAAGCAACAGGCCGACGGCGGGATGACCAATCTCTTGTAGGAATGATAAACCCTCCTCTGCGGTTGTGATAAAGTCAGCTTGGAAGCGATTCATGGGCTCTATGACCAGGCGCACACCCTGTTGTTCGGCGAACGAAGCGGCCTCGCGAAGCACACGAGCCAGCTTGGCGCGCCCTTCCGCTCCAGAGTCTCCCACTCGTCCCCGAAAGCTGCCCACGGTCACCAACGGTGCACCGACGGCCGCGGCAAAGCGGATCAGGTCATCCAGACGAGAACGTGCCTGAGCCGAGACAGAGGGATCATGGTGCAACAGTGTCAAACCGCTCAAGCCCAACGAGACGCTAGCTACTGCTGCAACCTCAAGATTGTAGCGGCGCAGAAGGTCCCATATAGCAGCTCCATCGAGCGCGGCAGGATTCATCGGCGCCAGCTCGACACCTTCCACATCCAGAGCAGCTGCCTTGCGCACCTTCTCCTCAAAGGTACCACTGAGCAGGGCTACAGGGCCAGGGGTATCAATTTCAGGCGTTTGGATGCATAATGCCAGCTTCATCCTGTTGTGTCGTTTCTTAGCGGCGCTCACCTCCTCGAGGAGATGTCAGAGAGCCGCTTACCTCCTTCTTTAGGATACAATCCACTTTGATGAGTCCCTCGCACCTCTCTCGCAATGGGTGGCAATCCTGGAACCCTTGCAGCTCCTAGTGCCATAGATCGCGAGCGATATCGTCCAGACCGAGTCTTCGTAACACCTCAAGCCGTGGTATTGCAGCATCTGATGTCCAACCCATATCGCTGAGAAATTCTCGCGTCATCTGTTCGATCTGCACGGTGATGCCGGCCGTAGGGCCATCGCGCAGCGGGGGGATACCATAAGCACGCTCTGGGATAGGCCATGTCAACGGATTGATGCTCGCACGCACATTGAAGGCTTGGCGCACATTGGCAATGCGCTCTCCGGCTGTCATCATGTCCTGGAGTGTAAAAGGTTGTCCCCAAGTTGCGCTGAGACAATCCGGCAAGGCAGTGACCATCATAGACAGGTAGCCAAACAGACACAGCCCTGCCGTGCTGGACACATGATGCAGGCACAGCGCTTCTTTGACCCAATGGCCACGTCCTTCCTGCTTATGGGGTTCTGCCCCGAAATCGGGGCGCTCAGAGACATAACCTGGTGGCACCAAGAATTGACACGCTTGGGTATGACGGCCGGGTGTGGCATCCATGCGATAGATCACCCCCATGGCGGGTTCGTAGCGCGGGTCATGCATCGGGAGCTCCTGTCCGCCAATATGCACCGCAAATGGCATCGCAGCCACTCCCAACTTTTCTGCTGCGCGCTGCACCCCTTCTGCCAGCAGGTCGCCGATACCTTCACGCAGGGCAATTTTCTCAACGAGCTGATTCATCGCCAGGTGGTTACCCCAGGAAAGTTCCAGGCCATCCGTGTCCTCTGGCCCGATGATGCCGGCCTCATAACATTCAAATGCAAATGCGACACAGCTCCCGGCGGAGATGGTATCCAGGCCATAACGGTTGCACAAGCTGTTGGCTACAATGATGGAAGGATAATCACCGTTCAGCAACATCGGCCCGAAGGCGGCGCTTGTCTCATATTCCGGCTGATGCGCCTCGTGGGGCCGACCAGCATATTCGAGCCGACACGTACCCCAACACGCTATTGGACAATGCCGGCATGCTTTGCGCTGCACCCGATACTTGAGCAGCTCCTCAAACTCCAGGTTCCCGGCGCCTCGAAAGTTAGCGACGCTGTCTCTCCAGTTGCGCACCGGCGAGTCGCCGTTGACAGCACCCACAGGAGTATACCCTGGCGTGCCGGTCTTGCGGTAGAAATTGGAGAAACCGACGCCACTTTTAATCTGGCCTACATACTTTTTGTAAAGCTGTCTCATTCGTTCCGGGTTGGCCACCGGTATGGTAAGATTGCCCCGCGCGGCCACCAGCTTGAGGCGCTTTGAGCCCATCACAGCCCCCACACCCGAACGTGCGGCAACGCGCCCCTTGTGGTGCACGATTCCGGCAATGCGCACCAGCTTCTCGCCAGCAGGCCCGATGCAAGCTGCCTCTACATCGCCACCTAAGGTCTCCTTCACCCAATCCTCCACCTGATAGCAGTCCTGACCCCACAGCGCTGAGGCATCGCGCAGCTCCGCTTCGCCATCTTCTAGGTAGAGATAGACCGGCTGGGGCGCTGCGCCGGTGAAAAAGACACCATCGTAGCCGGCACGTTTGAGCGCTATCGCGAAGAAACCGCTCCCGTTTGCATCCCCCCAACCGCCTGTCAAGGGAGATTTGCACACCACCGTCCAGCGCGTGCTGGTAGGCGTCAGGGTACCAGTTAGCGGCCCGGTCATGAATCCGAGCACGTTCTCAGGCGACAATGCATCCGCGGCGGCAGGTATGCGGTCATACAGCAGGCGTGCCCCGATCCCATATCCGCCGATAAAGTCACGTTGGAGCGTTTCTGACACCGTTTGTTCTTCCATTGTTCCCGTGTCGAGATGCACCCACAATATTTTCCCCATGTACCCGCCCAACACGCTTCCACCTCCTCAAAGAAGGGCATGGGAGCAGCGAACCTCACCTCAATCGTGTGAGGCTGCAGAACATTGGAGTATCTGTCCGTCTGTAATGCCGACCAGCAAAGGCGCGCCTGGTCGTACGCCCAAGGGGGCTGCCACAGTGGAGATACCCTCGTCTTCGGGCAAGGGTATCTCCAAATTGTGCCATGTATTCCCTGCGTCGTACGATACGGACAGCGCGCTGTCCGTGGCTACGGCCAAGTACAATGCTCCGCCAAAATCCGCACTCACCAGAATAGTGTTGACGGTTTCAGGAAACATTTCCGCAGACACACACTGCCAGCTCTTGCCATCGTCGCGCGATAGGTACAGCCCGTGCATTTCAGTTCCGGCGAATAAGGTTTCGTCGTCCGGATAAGTCGGGGACACTGCCAAACTGAGCACCGGAGCCAAATCAGAGGGGAAATTCAAAGGACGCCAAGACCGGCCACCGTTGATGCTTCGGAAGATGCCAGTATCCGTGCCCACCCACAACGTCTGATCCTTGGCAAAATTCGGAGAGATGGCCATTGTGAGGACATGTAAGTCCACCAGTCCGAAGTTCCAGCGATGCCATTGCGTGCCGCGATCAGGGGATCGTAGCACACCGTCTTCCATACTGCCGGCGAAGATGGTGCCGTCTTGCTCAAAGTTAGGCGATGGAAGCAGCACCGTGATCACGGGAGGAGGTTTAGGCATATTGCCCAACACCCACGATCTTCCCCCATCTTCGGAACGCAAAACCCCGCCATTAGTACCCGCATATATCGTATGATCATTGGAAAATGTAGGCGACAAGGCGACGGCGGGGGTGACCAGCGCATCGGGAAGTTGGAGCGACTCATAGGCATCATGCCAATCCAGACTTCTGCTATCCCAACGGAAGAAGCCGCTCTTGCGGCCGACGAAACAGATGCCATCCTGTGCGAAGTCAGGCGATGGAGCGATGGCGTAGACGTAATCCTGAAACTCATCCATCTCCTGCATAAGGAGCACCCCCCTTTCATGGTTTGAGCTACGATCCGGCAGCTTTATGGTGTGCCACCGGTGGATCTTTCCGCTGCACCAATACCTCGATCGTAAGCGCAAGGCCGGCGGCGCTGATCACATCTGTGACGATCGCTTTTTGTACCGCTGCCGAATCAAGGATGCCCCCTTCTGCCATATACACCACGCGTCCACTGCGCACGTCGAAGCCGTGACCCCGTCCGGCCAGCTTAACCTCAGCGAGCACCTCGCTAGCATCATAACCGGCATTGGTGACGATGGTGCGCATCGGCGCCTCAAATGCTTGAGCCAGGATGCGATAAGCGGCACGCTCATCGGCATCGGATGCCTGCTCGAAGCGGGCACGCAGGCGAGGCACACAGTCCAACAATGCCGTGCCACCACCCGGTACCACCCCCTCGCGTAAGATTCCACGCAAGGTATCGGAGGCATAGATGGCCAGCGACTTGCGCGCTTCGATGTGAGATGGGCCCAATCCTCCTACCCACAACACGGCTGAACCGCCTAGCAGTCGTCCGATGCGCTCGCGCAACCGCTTGCGTTCGTCCACGTCACGCGCACGCGCAAAGGCCTCTTTTAGGTTGTTCACGTGCGCTTGCAATGCTCTGGGGTCACCCTTGCCACCGATAATGCCGAACTTGGTTTTATCCGCCCATATCAAGCGGGCATATCCCAGACGCTCGAGACTGAAGTTGTTGAGCGTCTCACCGGCGTCGTGGATCAGCGGGCGCCCACCGGTCAAAGCGGCCATATCCTCCATTACCATGCGACCTTCGATGCGTCTGCTATCCGGTGTGCGCACCGCTGCCAAGTCGAGGGTGCCCGGCCGGCGGTTCGCTAACAGGAGACCTCGCACGGATGGGGACATCTCATCGACCGTGATCATCAAGGCACGGATACCGGCACGGCGCACTGCTTCCAGAACTGGCACCAGCTCGTGCGGTTCTTTCATCGCCAGGTCGCTGATCAAGATGGCCGCATCTTGCAAATCAACCCGAAGAGTACTATGGTCCGTGATCATATCCGGCGAGAGCACGCCACTATTCCAGTAGGTGCCTTCGACGTATTCGCGGTCGATCTCATGGCGACGGCCGTCTCGGATATCCAGCTGGCCATATTCACCGATGATGTCGTGAATCTCACCCAAGATGGTGGCGAGCTCGTGATCGTGGCAGATGGATTCGGCCAGCTGAGCGAGTTGCGTTGCACCCTGCACCTGCAATGTCATCGCGTCAAGTTCACTTCGGATGAGTGGGATCGCCTCCTCGAAAGCACGCCGCAGGGCAATTGGACTGCCGCCCGCTACAATGTAGCGCAGGCTCTGGTTGTACAGTGACTGAAACAACACAGCAGCAGTGGCCGTCCCATCGCCTACATCGTCTTGCAGCCTCCACAGGACGTGTCGTAGGAACATTGCACCCATATCCTCGTTGCGACGTGGGAGTTCCTGGATGCGCCGCGCGATCAACGCGCCGTTGTCGAGCATTTCGGGTGGAAGGCTGAGCGCAGAGCGTGCGACGGCCACCTTGCGCGGCAGCGGCCCGAGTGTCGGGCGTACCGCCTCGGCGATCAGGTTAACGCCTCGCTGAAATCCTCGATAGGCAATCGGATTGAATACTACACGTGGCTTGCGCAGATCTGGCTTAGGAATAGGGGCACGTCCCACCATTCTACCTCGATGTCCTCCGCATTGTTACCATGTTGGCACATAATGGCAACGAATTGGAATTATAGCACAAATGGCGTGTGATGCAACCATCCCCAGCTTTTGGGGCGATCCTGATGGTTTGACATGGGGTAAAGATCCTGCTATCATGGATTTGAAAACGATAGCATGATATCGTTTTCATACTCTGAGCAAGCATACAAGACTAAGGATCCCACAAGCTCTTTGGAGCTCCTTAGAGGCCTTGAGTGCTCCAAGTGTCCCTACCCTGGTACGCTGTGAGGGGGGAAGCGTGCCCACCATCGCAGATGTTGCGCGTCGTGCGGGTGTCTCGCCTGTTACCGTATCCCGCGTGCTGAACGGCACGGCACGTGTCAATCCAGCTACACGGGACGCGGTGGAACGTGTCATCGCCGAGCTGGGCTATGTTCCCAACGTTGTGGCGCGTGGCCTGCGTTCACGCCGCACCGGCACGTTAGGGCTGATAGTGCCCGATATTGGCAACCCCCTGTGGACAGCAGTGGCCCGTGGCGTGGAGGATGCAGCGCGCAGCCATGGATATGCGGTCTTCCTAGGCAATACCGACGAGAACCCAACTCGTCAGGAGCAATATCTTCAGACAATGCTCGGCCAGCGCGTCGAGGGGTTGATCATTGTGCCTTGCGGGTCCAGCGTACGCGACCTGATCCCGCTCCAAGAGCAGAACATCCCGATGGTCGCTGTGGAACGGGCCTTCCAAGGTTGGGATATCGATATCGTGACCACCGATGTGGCAGCCGGAGCGCGTGCACTGGTGCATCACTTGGTGGCGCTGGGCCATACACGCATCGCTGTGTTGTCGGGTCCCGTTGCCCTTTCGTCTGCGGATGACTGTGTGGCCGGCTACTGTTTGGCACTTCAAGAGGTGGGCTTACCCGTCGACCCAAAAATGGTACGGCGGGGTGAATTCCGTGCCGTCTCCGGCGCGCATATGGCCAATCAGCTGCTCGATGAAGGGATTCGGCCCGATGCCATCTTAGCGGCGAACAGTGCTCTGGCACTCGGTGCCCTGGATGCGTTGCAACGTCATGGATTGTGTGTGCCGGAAGATGTGTCACTGGTTTGCTTCGATGACCTTGGAATGTTGTCAGTCTCATTTCCCTTTATGACTGTGATTGCCCAGCCGGGCTATGAAATGGGCAGCAATGCCGCACAACTCCTCTTCAGCCGCTTGCACAGTACGCAATTCTTGCCACCGCGTCGTGTGGTGTTGCCTACGCGCTTGATCGTGCGCTACTCATGCGGATACCATCTCAAGCACACCCATGAAAAGCCTCGTTTATCTCTGTCCGTTCTCCACACCCCGACGGTTCAAAGTGTGCTGATCAAACCTTTGAGTGAGATGGAACGTTATGCCGGATACGCTTGTCTCAACTCGGCCGAGAGGGAGCTTTCAGCACAAGTTCCCAGACCTGCCGATTATGACAGGCCGAACGTTGAACGGTTGCTACGCGTCCTGCGTCATGAGGAAGCTGATCGTGTGCCCCATTTGAACCTCTGGGTGACAAGTCGCGCAGTGTACGAGTATGTATTGGGTCGCTCACTGCGCGATGCACAGCCGATCCGAACACCTGATTTGCCTCCGGGGACTCCTGAGGAACATGTGGAGTTCGCCATGCGGCTGGGCATGGACGCGGTGGCGTGCAATTTCATCTGGCAGCCGAACAATCTCTTTGCCCACTCTTCCGACGGTTCAATATGCTATGTGGGCGGCTCGGTGCGCAGCTGGACTGATCTTGACAAGCTGGAACCCCCACCGGTGTTGGCTGATCAACTGGATGTCTTAGAGCGCTATTTGCGCGCAGCACAAGGCACTGGGGTGGGCATTGTGGCCAGTTTTTCCTCGTTCTTCGACTGCGCGATGCGTGCCGTGGGTATGATCGAAGCGCTTTACCTGTTTTATGACGACCGTCCTTTTCTGGAAGCGCTGATGAACATCCTGCTTGAACACCAGCAGCGGGTTATGCGCGCTGTATGTGACCGCTTTGCGGACGACTTGGCGTTCGTACTGGTCAAGGATGAGATCGCGCACAATGTCGGCCTGATGATCCGCCCCGACATGTTCGAGGAGATGTTCGTGCCACGCATGCAGCGGCTGATTGCACCAGCCCAAGAGCACGGCAAACCGGTTGGCCTGTACACGCGCGGACGTATGGAAAAGGTGCTGCCTATCTTGGAGCGCATCGGTTTTGATATTGTGCTACCTATGGAACCGGAATGCAATGACTTAGTGCACCTGAAGCGCCAATGGCATGGTAGGATGGCTTTCATAGGGGGCATTCCCCTTTCGCTCCTGGCGTATGGCAGCTGGGAGAAGATCGAGGAGGCGGTCCGAGAGGCGTGTACCCAATTGGCACCCGGTGGTGGCTATGTATTGGGCGCCAGTGGCCCCATTACGGAGGGGGTGCCGGCGCAGAATGTCTGGGTGATGGCTCAGGCGGTGCATAAGTACGGACGATATACACGCTCAGATGAGGAGCAATAAGCACAATTCCTCACTAGTAGCGGGGTGGCCGCTGGGAGAAAACAAGGAGGCAATGTCTGCCCCGATAGTGGGTTGACGAGATAAAAATAGAAGCAAAAATCTCAGATGAAAAGGAGAAAGGTACCATGAGTCTCGAAAGCATTTACGACGCAGTATTAAACGGCGACGCCAAGAAAGCAGCTGCCGAAACGGAAGCCGCCCTCAAGGCGGGGATGAAAGCGGAAGACATCCTGTACAAGGCGTGCATTCCCGCCATGGCAGAAGTGGGCCGTCTCTTTGAAGAGGGCGAGAAGTTCGTGCCCGAGATGCTCATCTCCGCGCGCGCTATGCAGGCCGCTATGAACATCCTGCGCCCCGAGCTCGTGAAGGCAGACATCAAGACGCTGGGCAAGGTGGTCATCGGCACGGTGCAAGGCGACCTGCACGATATCGGCAAGAACTTGGTCAAGATGATGCTAGAGGGTGCCGGCTTCGAAGTGATCGATTTAGGGGTGGATGTCAGCGCTCAGAAGTTTGTCGATACCGCCCGCGAGCAGAACGCCGACATTATCGGCCTCTCGGCGCTCCTGACCACCACGATGCCGGGGATGAAGACCACCATCGAAACATTGAAAGAGGCTGGGCTGCACGGCAAGATCAAGGTGATGATCGGCGGTGCCCCCATTACGCAGGATTATGCTGATGAGATCGGCGCCGACGGATACGCGCCGGACGCCAGCAGCGCCGTGCGCAAGGCGAAACAATTGCTGGGCGTCGCGTAGCATTCCCAACAGTTCCTTTCGCAGCTATCTCGGCGAACGAACTCCGTAAACTGTGGGAGTTGACACCGCCGCCGGCCTTAACAATAGGTCAGCGGCGGTGCGAGGTAGTGAGTCCGTGACAAGAGAAACAAGAGAATTTCACGTTTCTCGTCTGGCTCGAGAGCGTTATCGCTTCGACGAGTCGCTTTTCCAGTTGAGCGGTAACGTCATCTTTGCCAATTTTCACGCAGCGCGCCTATTTGCCCAGCGCATCAACCACACGCGCGATCTGGCACGCTTCCCCGAACAGGCAATCCGAGCCGGCCAGCTGAACGCCATGGGACTGATCGATGAGATCCTGCATTATGTGGTGGAGTTGTATCGTCAGCACAAGGATCCCAATGTGATGTCGCAAGCGCTCGCCTGGCTGGAGCAACGCCTTGGACGGGAGACGGTGGAGAAGACGCTGCGCCGCTTCAGCGAGGATTTCCCTCCCCTGGCCGTTTATCGGCGCGAGATCGGACTGGATGCGTATCTGAGCGGTGAGAGCGATGGTGTGCCCCACCGCAATATTGCCCTCGAAGAGCTGCTGTTGCTCTGGCTGGCCAACGTCAACCCTGCCTTTGCGCCTTTCCTGGAGCTTTTTGACGACGAGCCATTGGAACGCGAGACCGCTTATACACAAGTTATTGCCGAGCTGCATGCGTTCTTTGAGACCCAACCCCGTTTCGGCCCGCACAACCAGAATCTGGTGGATATGCTGCGCAGCCCTGCCCTGGCTGCGCCTCATTCGTTGCCTGGTCAGCTGGAATATATTCGCACGCGCTGGGGCGCATTATTGGGACGTTACATGTTTCGCCTGCTGGGCAGCCTGGACCTGATTCGCGAAGAGGAACGTCCCATTTTCGTTGGTCCGGGCCCCACTCGCGTCTATGAATACATCGGCCTCAATTTGGAAGTAGAGCGTTTCAGTCCTGATCGGGAATGGATGCCGCGCCTGGTGCTGATGGCGAAGAACACCCATGTATGGCTGGATCAGCTGTCGCGCAAGTATGGGCGCCCCATCCAGCGGTTGGATCAGATCCCCGATGAAGAGTTGGCTACATTGGCAGAGTGGGGATTCACTGGACTATGGCTGATCGGGTTATGGGAACGCAGCCGTGCCTCACAGCGCATCAAACAGCTGTGCGGCAATCCTGAGGCAGCTGCCTCCGCCTATGCATTATATGAATACCAAATCGCCACTGAGCTGGGCGGTGAGCAGGCTCTGCTTGATCTGCGCCATCGCGCCTGGCGATATGGTATCCGTCTGGCCAGTGATATGGTGCCCAACCATATGGCCATTGACTCGAAGTGGGTGATCGAACATCCCGATTGGTTTATCGGCCAGGATTATAGCCCCTTTGCCAGCTACACCTTTAACGGTCCAGACTTATCTCAGGACGAACGGGTTGGTATTTTCATTGAGGATCATTATTACGATCGCAGCGACGCTGCGGTAGTCTTCAAGCGCCTGGATCGCTGGACCGGTGTGGTGCGCTACATCTATCACGGCAATGACGGTACCGGAATGCCATGGAACGACACAGCGCAGCTCAACTATCTGAAGCCCGAAGTGCGCGAAGCGGTTATTCAGGTCATCTTGGATGTGGCACGGCGTTTTCCCATCATCCGCTTCGATGCCGCTATGACGCTCACCAAACGGCATTATCAGCGCCTGTGGTTCCCAGAGCCGGGCACGGGGGGAGACATCCCCTCTCGTTCCGATCACGCTATGACGCGCGCTGAGTTCGACGCTGCCATGCCCAACGAGTTCTGGCGTGAAGTGGTGGATCGTGTCGCTCAAGAGGTGCCGGATACGCTGCTGCTGGCCGAAGCTTTCTGGCTGATGGAAGGATATTTTGTGCGCACCTTGGGCATGCACCGTGTGTACAACAGCGCCTTTATGAACATGCTGCGCGACGAAGAAAACGCTAAATACCGCAGCGTAATCAAGAATACGCTGGAGTTCGATCCCGAAATCCTCAAACGCTTCGTCAACTTCATGAACAACCCCGATGAACGTACCGCAGTAGATCAGTTCGGCAAGGATGACAAGTACTTCGGTGTGTGCACCCTGATGGTCACGATGCCCGGTCTCCCTATGTTTGGACATGGTCAGGTGGAAGGTTTTGCCGAGAAGTACGGTATGGAATATCGACGCGCCTATTGGGACGAGCAGCCCGACGCGTGGCTGATCGAGCGACATCGCCGGGAAATCTTCCCCCTGCTGCATCGGCGCCACCTTTTTTCCGAAGTGCAACACTTCCGTCTGTATGACTTCTTCAACCCGGACGGCAGTGTAAACGAGGATGTCTTTGCCTATTCCAACCGCTGCGGGGACGAGCGCGCATTGGTCATCTACAACAACCGCTTCGCCGAGGCACGCGGTTGGATTCGTAACTCGGCTGCCTACTCTGTCAAGGGCGGCCACGGGGACGAACGTCGTCTGATACAGGACACCCTGGGTGAAGGGTTGGGCTTGCATCACGCCCCGGGCTGGTTCTCCGTCTTTCGCGATCATGTGAATGGGCTGGAATACATTCGTAGCAATCAGGAGCTGTGTTCCCAAGGGTTGTACGTCGAACTGGGCGCTTACAAGCGCCATGTCTTCCTCGATTGGCGCCAAGTACAGGACGATGCAGAAGGGCATTACGCCCGTTTGACCGCCTATCTGGCCGGACGTGGCGTGCCGGACATCACTGCGGCCATGCGCGAGCTACTGTTGCAACCCGTATTATCGTGCTTTGAAGCGCTGTTGGAGCCTTATCTGTTAGGCCGGTGGTGTCTGGACCGGCCAGCCGTTGGCGATCCGACGTGGCAGGAGACGCTATGGGAACGCCTGCACGCGTTGCTACAAGCGATCAGAGCACACACCGGCGGCAAAGAGGACGAGCAAGCAATCCTTGCCAGATTGCGATGCGAGATGGAGGCAGCTCGGCAGCTGCTCTGTAAGCCCCCCCGCACAGTGGAGCAAGGTTTTCGCGCAGCTCGTTCTACGGATGATCCGTTGGTGCGTGCTACACTGTATGCCTGGATCATCGTGCATCGGTTAGCTCAAGTTGTGAGTACGAACAACTATGCCGCGCTCAGCCGCAGCTGGATGGACGAGTGGGGACTGGGCAGGCGGCTGAGCGAAGCCTTCCGTCGCGTGCTCGAAGTGGACGGAATATCAGCCGAGCGTGCCGTGTTAGGGGTTAAGTGGCTGGTTTCCTATGGCAATTGGGGATCTGCGCTGGATCTTTCTCCCGTCTCGTCAGACCGCTCACCTGCCAAGACCGCTCTGGTAACTTCGAATCTGAGGGCACGCCACTTATTGCACACACTGTTTGCTGACAGCGATGCCCAGCAGTTTTTGGGTGTGAACCGTTATCAAGGTACGTTATGGTTTCATCGGGAGTCCCTCGAGCAGCTCCTATGGTGGCTGCGCTTGGCTATCCAGATCAGTCTTCATTGCGACCCGTCTGTGTCCCCGGATATGACAGCCCCTTTGCTGGATCAGGTTGAGATAATTCTGCAAAGCTGGGAAGAGATGGCGCATCGGTGCGGTTATCAGGTGGAGAGATTCTTGGACGCTGTGGAAACTGGGCCGGTCGCCCACGTGGAGGGACAAGATGGGTGCACCTGATGTGACAAACAATACACCGGGTGTATCATAGCAATCGTTGGCGAAGAGTTCGGGCGCTGCCCGCATCGTGTGGGAAGCACACTCTCAGGTTCGCAACAACAAGCTGGATATCTGTGGAGCGATTTCTCAGTCTGTTGTTAAGCCGTCTGCATACTTTATGGTCAGCGCTTGCCGCAGAAACAGACTGCCAAACAGCATCGCGCAGCTTCTGGCAGCGCCTGGAGTGTCTCATTTTTCCATCGCTTAATGTACCAGTCCGATCCCTAACATTGCGTGACTATCTGGCGTTTGCCTTACCTGGCATTCTCATCTCTTCCATCGTCGGGATGTGGATTGCACCAGAGGGTTTGATGGGCTACGATTGGCGCCATTACTTCAGTTTAGGCCAACGCACCTATGGCACATCCTATTATCCCCCCTGGATTATTCTGGTGGCTTATATGGGCTGGCCGGTTCTGGTCGGGCTGACGCTCTCTGGTCTGGCGCTGGCACTCTATCAGAGGAGAAGCACACCTATTGCAGCGGTGAGCGCGTGTCTCACCTTCCCCGTATTCTGGGTTTTGTTTCTGGGACAGGTGGACGGGGTAGCGCTTTTCGGCCTCACAGGTTTGCCCTGGCTCATACCTCTGGCTACTATTAAACCTCAGGTGTCCTATCTGGCCTGCCTTGCCAATAAGCGCTATTTTTTGGCCTTGATCGTCTGGTTGGCAATCTCGATTGCGATTTGGGGATTATGGCCGCTCGATATATTGGGTATCGCCAAATTTTCTGCCTGGCAGCAGCCTCACGATATCCACTTGTGGCCATGGTCGTTGCCGGTTGTGCTGGCGATGTTGTGGCTCTCACGCGGGGATGTCGATATGTTGATGCTGGCCGGCACATTTGCCATGCCCTATTTGCACCCCTATCACTATCTACTTGTAGTGCCGGCACTGGCACGTATGGGACAAGGAGCCGCCGCGCTCACTGGTGCAATCTCCTGGCTGCCGGTGCTTTCCAACTGGTATGGAGATAGGTGCTGGTATCTGGCACACCTATTCCCCCTCATACTCTGGGGCAGCCTCTTCATAAAGAGATGGCACTTTGCTGGCAGCTGGCGTGCCATTGTGGGACTCAGTCCCTACATGCCGCGGAGTCTCCCTGGATGATAAACAGGCATGCTAATGGGGACACAATTGCACGATGATTCTAGGCGGGTTTTGAAATGGGCAGACTATAGAGCTCTGGGATGGCTGTTCCTGGCAAGCTGGGTGGTGCAGGGATTGGTGACACTGCTGATACAGCATCCTGGCTATATGGATGCTGCATATAGCTATGACATCGCGCTCAATCTGGCGCGCGGCAATGGCCTCAACGAGCCCTTTTTGTGGAACTATCTGGACAATCCGCCTGGTCTGCCCCACCCTAGCCATCTGTACTGGATGCCCCTGCCGACATTGCTGGCCTGGTTGGGGATCATCCTTTTTGGCCAGAGCTATCGCGGAGCACAGGTGCCTTTTATCTTTCTGTCTGCACTGCTGCCCCTGATCAGCTATTACGTTACCCGCCTGATCTCGCCGTATCGCCTCTACGCTGTGATTGCCGGGTTGCTTGCGATATTTAGCGGATTCTTCGTTCCCTACTGGGCGCACACGGACAACTTCGCCCCGTTTTCCCTGACCGGCAGCTTGTGCCTGATCGCCACATGGCGGACATGGGAAGCTATTGGGAGAGATGCCCTCGATGGTCGTGGGCATAAGCGCTGGTCCATTCTGGCAGGGGCTATGGCAGCCTTAGCACAGCTGTCACGTGCAGATGGAATTCTGCTGCTAGGAGTATCGGTTGCCTGGCTTGCTTTACGCTTGCGTCGTATACCGCGGCGTGTTTTTATAGTGTCGGTCTGGATGCTCGGGAGCTTCCTAATAGTAATGCTTCCGTGGATGGTACGCAATATGTTGGTTATGGGAACCCCGTGGCCGGCCTACGGTGCGCAGTCCATCTGGCTCACCCGATATGACGACCTGTTCCACTACGGGCGTCCCCCATCGCTGGAACACTATCTGGCCTGGGGATGGGACAACATTCTGCGCTCCAAGCTGGAAGCGCTGTGGTTGAACGTGCAAACCGTCGTGGCCGTGTGGGGCATGGTCTTTCTGGCGCCGCTGGCAGGGTGGGGTGCCTGGCAATTGCGCCGGCATCCCTTATTTCGGCTGGCGGGCAGTTACGCACTGGCTTTGTTCGTGATAATGACTTTCGTGTTTACTTTCCCTGGGCCACGTGGTGGCCTCTTCCATTCCGGCAGTGCTGTGCTCCCCTTTCTGTATGCTGCCGCGTTGGTGGGATTGGATGACGTGATCCGCCGCATGGTGGCATTGCGCTCCACCTGGCAACTCGATGTGGCGCGGCGTGTGTTTGCCATAGGCATGGTGGCATTGGCTGTGCTGGTCAGCAGCTTGGTTCTCTACCGCGGGTTAGTGGTTTCCACGCGCTGGCGAGAGCTCGACGGACGCTACCTTCAAATGAGCAACTGGCTGAACGCACGCCATGAACCGGATCTGCTGGTCATGATAGGTGATCCTCCAGGCTGGTGGTATATCAGCGGCATCCCCGCCATTGTGGTGCCCAACGAGCCACTTGAGACGGTTGTGGCGGTTGCGCGACGCTATGGAGCTCGCTATTTGGCACTTGACGCGAACCGTCCGGCTCCATTGGCAGCATTCTATGATGGAGTTCAGACACACCCCGACCTACAGCTCATGCACACCTTCAACGACGAGACAGGGCAGTCAGTGCACATCTGGCGTATCTACTGATGGACACAACGCTTTATGGCTGAACGATCAGGTGCAAAGTGCAAGGAGGAGGATAATTCCCCGTTTTATCTACCACCACGAGGCGGAACTCATATTCTCCTGGTGGTACCGAACGGGTGTCCCATGCGCCCAAGATACCACCGCTGATAGGCTGGTCGAAACGCTGAATGAACGTCCAATCACCAAATCCACTGCCCCGAAACTCAAACTTGTAGTACTCGAAATCGGGGATATTCGCCGATCCGACCAGCTGGATCACACCCGACACGGTCGCCCCATCGCCCGGTTCTGAGATGCGCACGCCAGGATTGGGACAGTTGGCCGGTACGACGGGTGGTTTTTCGGGTGTGGGGGTATCGGTTGGGGTCAACACGACTGTAGGCCGAGGCCGTGGCGTGGCCGTGGCGGTGGGAGTGGGGGTAGGCAACAGCAGAGGTGGCGTGGGTGTAGGAGGGAATACAATCAGCATAGTGGGCGTGGGAGTGATCTCAGGCTGAGGTATCTCTGCCACCAGGACGTGGGAAATGTAGAAAACAACGCCTACTGCGACCAATGTGAATAGCAAGCCGGTGGTAGCCTGCGCCATGCGTCCCTTAGCAGCTTCCCGTTCCAGAGTGAAAATGGCGTTATCCCGCTCGCGCCGTGCCACCATGTAGGCGCGCAGGAAGAGAAAAGCAACCAGCACCAGGAACAGGTACAGCCAGATGGCGTAATTGGCGATCAACCTGATAAGGATCGTCATGGGCTAGTTGCCTGGATCGGAGTTGAGGATATGCCAGTTGTGACCGCTCGTGCAGTGAAGCCTCTGGCCTTCATATGTTGGCAAGTATACGGCTGGTGAGGCGACGTGGCAAGTTGCGGTGGGAATTTAGCCTATTGGAAGTCCGGCGAGTAGGACAGCAATAATGCATCACCATTAGGGGATTGAACCCAGGGCACAACGACAGATATATGCGTGGGAACCCTCCCGCAGCTTTCAAGCTCGCGGGAGGGTCGTGCACTTTCTATCTCGCTATAGGTCGACCGGGCGACCGGTGGCAGCCGATTCTTCGATGGCAGCAGCCACTCGCACCGCCGCTAAGCCATCTTCCCCCGTTGCAAGCAGTGGGTCGCCATACACGATTGCGTCCACGAAACGGGCGATAGCTTCCAGATTAAATCCTCCAATACGATGCCGGCTGGTGGGAGTTGCACCAAACACATCGGCATAGGAAGCCTTGCCACCGACATGTTTTTCGATCGCGCCGTGATGCGAAGCGTTGACGTACAATGCGCCTTCGCTGCCCAACAGCTCCATACGGAATTCATAAACTATAGGATGGCTGCGCGGCAGGATCCAGGCGTTCTCAAAGGTCACCACCGCGCCCTTTTCGAACTCAGCGATCGCCACATGGAAGTCTTTGGTGTTCACACCCATGCCATGCAGGATACCGGCACGATCAACCGCGTACACACGCCGCACTCTGTCCTGTAACAGATAGTGCATCATGTCAATAGTATGGCTGCCCAGAAACCATAGGGCGGAGCTCTTGCTTCCCCAGGTCAACATCTCCATGGGCACCCAGGTGGTATTGCTGAGGCGGATGTAGCCGTATGCAGGCGTGCCAATTTCTCCGGCATCAATGCTCTGCTTGGCTGCCACAAAGGGAGGGCTGACGCGATTGTGGTAAGCCACCATCAGCTTGACACCTGCCTGACGTGCTGCCTCAACGATGTCTTGGGCGTCTTTCACACTGGTTGCCAGTGGTTTCTCACATAAGATATGTTTGCTCGCCTGCGCTGGCGTGGTGGCGCG
>Ga0123519_10002846_pt1 | contig 28952 bp, 29 predicted proteins | sample YelNatPaOPRAMG02_FD_87396 | JGI IMG/M metagenome (GOLD analysis project Ga0123519, IMG submission 87396) | Hot spring microbial communities from Yellowstone National Park - Yellowstone National Park OP-RAMG-02 (version 2) | ecosystem: Environmental > Aquatic > Thermal springs > Hot (42-90C) ... | reverse complement strand
GAGATCGGGGAGGAAAAGGAAGAGAATCGCTAACCAGGGAGCTGAAGATGTGAAAACGATCATAAATCCTGAGCTTGTAGAGCAAGTAGTAAGGCATGTAGAAGAGAAATTCAATATCAAGATACAGCTGATGAAAGATAGGCATGTACTTGTTGCATCGTTCAGAAAGAATAATCTGAGGCCGTATGGCAAGCTCTACGAGATAGAGAAGCATGCGAAAGCTCTTGCAGAAGCCTGGAGTATAATTAAAGAAAAGGTGCAAAGTCGAGAAATAAAGGGTGATCTCCCCTTATAGACGATGTAGAATGGCACACTGAAGTCTGAAGACATATCTTTGACTAGAATGAGCACCGTAACTTGTAGCTGATTCGTTGATAGCGTGCGCTAAAGTTCTTGGTCAGAGGAAGAGTACAAAGATTCTGGAAGGTTAAATCAGGATTAGTTTGGCTCAATGGAGAAGAGCACGTAACTTTTCCAACCTTGCCTTCTGTTCATCTATTTTTACTGAAAAAGCGGGGCTGCAGGGATTACGCCGTCCTTGCGCCGCAAGGAAGTCGGACCCTGGACCAATCCCTGGACCACTACCATGGTCCTCCGGGTGGCCTTCCCAGACAACCGGGTTAAAAGCCTCATCGAGTTTTTCTCTCCGATGCTCTACCTGGCTGCTCCCTCTGTTTTGAAGGCTGAGCTACAGCCCGACTTTCGGGCGCCTTTGAATCGATATATTAAGCTTCTGCTTTTTCTTATTATTGGAAGAACCGTCACTTTCGGATTGTAACTTTGCAATTCCTAACTTTTCGCACGGCTCACTCCCATTCGGGTTGCGAATTCTAATCCTCCGAGGTCTTGGCAAGGAAGAGCGTCATGGCCATAACAGCAAGCATCGCTATCGATACAACGATCGTTACAATCCTCTGGGTTTCGTAGAGTTCGGAGCTGGATACTGAAGGAAGGTAGATCAGCCACATGTAGGCGAGAAAGATTGCTGCGAAGATCGAAGCTGTCAAGTAATACTTGTTCATCCTTTGGTTCCCTTGAATCAAAGCTATTTTATGCGCTAAATAAGGCCTTCGTCAGGGGTGTGCCTCCCAATCCTCCCTTGAAGACTTAAATGGTACCAACCCCTCTATTTAGCCGAGCTATGCGGGCGCTGCATCTCGTACTTGCCTCTGCACAGTTAATCCTGCTAGTCCTGATCAGTTTTCCTGCAGCCCGCTCATTCGGCAGCTCCAGCATGGGTCCTATCGGTCCTGTCCCCCTCAAGCTTGGAGATGTGGTCTATGTTTTCTTCAGCCCGCCTCTTGGCAAGGTCGTTGTATCAGTCTCCTCCTCAAGTGGAGGCCCTTACAGGCAGGCGACAAACATGAACGAATCCATAACTACAGTCCCAGTACAGATCGGCACACAGGGAACTTACGTCCAGTTCGTGCCTCAGTCAGATGGGCACTTTTCATTGGTACTGAATGTATCGTCCAAGCAAACTTTCAACATGCTCCTTGGAGTCCTTACAAGCGATTACTCAAACTTCGCTCCTTACAGGGTCTATACGGTCGAGAGGGCATACTTCGTCGAGATAGTGACGATGAGGGCGCTTGAGGCGACAAATTGGAGCATCTCATTTGACTTCTACGTTGAGCAGGAAAAGGAAGAGGCATGGTTTTTCATTCCAATGCCATCGTGGAGTGAGGTCCTTCTGCTTGGCGCCGCGGTCGCAGGCTTGGCTTACCCAAACGCCTTTCTCATAACCGGCCTCTACTTCAAGTCCAAGAAGGAGGAGGTCTCAACGAAGAGAAAGGTGGGCGTATGCCTTTTCTTAATCATCAGCCTCCTTTTGATCTACTGGCTTTACCTGCGGGTGACGAAATAGGATGACTGAAATGGATGAGCTGGAAAAGGAGGTGTTGTTCACTTGATACCGGAAGATCAGGAAGAGGAGTTTATCGACCAGTGGTGGTACAACAGACCGAGGCTTAGAAAGTTTTTCGCTCCATTGCTCTACATCTCATCGTGGCAGTACCGGCTTTGGAGATTTCTGAAGAAGCCTCCCGAAGAGAGGAGAAAGAAGGTCGAGAGCCAGGCAAAGAAGATCAGGAAGAGGGCGGACTTTCCTAAGGTCTCGGCAAATGACATCATCGGCAGGAAAGAGGAATTCGACAGGGTTATGTTGAGTGTATATTACCACGTTCTGAGAGATCCCCAAGTCCGGAAGGTAACTAATCTCTCTCCACCAAAGCTCTTCGTCATAAAGGGTGGGAGCGGAAGTGGCAAGACTTTCTTTGCCGAAGCATGCCAGAACGAGGCATTCGAAGCAGGATTGAGGCACGCGATTCTCATCAACTATGCATCACTCAAGCCTGAACAGGTCTACACGATGTGGTACGGCAGCAGCGCCCAGAGGCTCGGGGAATTCTTCAACTCTGCATTTTCAAGGCCGAGCGTCGTCCTCATCGATGAGTTTCAGGCGTTCGGCAAGAGGTTCACTTCGGCAACTGAGACCGGAATGGAGGAAACAAGGGTTCAGACAACTTTCTTGGAGAGGATAGACGAGCTTCAGAAGAGGAACTACAGGACCATTTTGCTGATAGCGACGACAGAGTACGAGGCGCTGACTGAAACACTTCGAAGAAGGGGCGTTGTGGGCACGATAGACCTGGACCGCAACCTCGACAAGCAGATGCTGAAGGAGATAGCAACGAGGCAATGTGGCAAGTTCGGCATAAAGCTCAAGCCCGAAGAGATCATAGAAACTTTGGAAGATTCTGTGAGATCTGTCGGAGGGTTGGAACTTACGCCAGCAGATGTCGTTAATGCTTTCGAGATGGTCATCGACAATAAATCTGCACCGCTCCAGAAGAAGCTGGTCGAGCAGTTCAGGAATGGTAAGACGGAAAGTTCCCTGCCTTCGGTCGAGGACATCGGGAGCCAGATAACGCTTAACGATTTCAGGGCCGTTTCTCGAAAGCTCAAATCGTACGCGACAGAGGAGAGGACCGAGGCTGCCAAAAAGTCTGTGCTGAGGATAAAGCCAAAAGTTTCCTATAGCGATGTAGGTGGCTTGTACGGGGTAAGGGAAGAGGTCATCAAGGAGATATCGCTGGCCCTCAATCCGGATCTTGCTGTCAAGGCAAGGTACATTCCGCCAAAAGGTTTCATATTCTATGGGGCACCGGGCACGGGCAAGACCCTCTTGGCTAAGGCGATAGCTGGGGAGAGTGACGTTTGGTTTTACAGCATCAATGGCCCCTCCATTCTGCAGGGACACTATGGCGATCCGGAGAAGACTGTGAGGAACATATTTGAAGATGCGCGCAAAAACGCTCCAGCTATCATCTTTTTCGACGAGATCGATTCTGTAGCGCCGAGGAGGGGGCACTACGATCCAGTGGTTGACAGGGTTACGAGCCAGCTTCTAACTGAGATAGATGGCTTCGTCCCATTAACTGGAGTAGTTGTCATAGGGAGCACGAACAGGCTTGAGGTCATCGACCCAGCCCTACTCGAGAGGTTCACGAGGCACTTCGAATTCACATACCCGAAGAACAGGAACGAGAAAAGGGAGGTTGTCGAGATCCACTTGAGGCGTTACTTGGATTGTCTTCATGAGGATGCGAAGTCAGACAAGATACTTGAAGTTTTCGAGAAGAAGATTCTAAGCCCAAGAAAAATAGCGGATGCAATAAACGATGCAAACAGGCTCAGGACGAAGGAGATCGAAGCTGCCCAGCAATATCTGCGTGCCTCGAAAGTTGGAAGTGAAAAGATTGAGGAGGTAAAGAAGATCTACAAGCAGGATCTGGAGCGGCTCCAAAAGATAAAGGGGATTTCCGAGGATGATCCGAATTTCCTGAGTGTTCTCGAGAGAACCGATCCGTCTACTTATCCACTGATGATTTACCACTTCGAGAAGGCGCTCGAAAATATGGAAGATGAGCGGCTCGAGGAGGCGAGGGAGATGATAGAGAGGACCGTAAGGCTCGAAAAGTCAGAGGTTGGGAAGGCATACGGTCTGGTCGCATTCGGAGATACCGGTCAGCTGGGTGGTTTCGTTGGCGTGATAGAGGTCGTGGTAAACAAGAACGGCTCTGGAAATGTAAGAGTTGTGGGAAGCGAGGCTGGTGAGAGCATCCTTGCTAGCGCCCAAGATGCATTCATCTACCTCAACTCCATCTCAGATTGGCGTTTCAAAACGTATGACGTTTACGTCGAGCTTATCACACCTGCGAAGGGCATGGAAAAGCAGATCGTTGCACCAGGAATCACGCAGCCTCCAGTCTCAGGGCCTTCGGCTGGTCTCGCCATCGGCATAGCAATGCTTTCCGCTTTCACAAATGTCGAAGTAGATTCATCGGTCGTCATGACGGGCGCCATCACCACTAGGGGAGAGGTCTGGCCCGTAGGTGGGCTCGATTACCGGGGAATGGGCAAGATCGAGGCAGCGTTGGCAGATAAATATGCAAGAAAACTGATCCTCCCACAGTACAACTTCGACAACATAGGAGATCTGGGGGTTGTGAAGATGCTGAAGGACAGGGGGATCGAGATAGTTCCAGCCAAGGGCTTCCTAGAGGCTGCTTGCCATGCGCTGGTTGGCGTTAAGAGCGTGGATGATGTCGTAAACCTGCTCGTCCAGGCAATGCCAAGATCTGAAATCAAAATCGAATTTTAAAGAGCAATGCGATGAGCTTGCTAACAGATCATAAGAGCTAACAGCTCCTTTTCCGAAGCTGGCCTTACATTGAGCGTTACAACTTTGCCATCGAATGTGCTGCACTTAACTTCCACAGATCCATCCTTGGGCGCATCGCTGTACCTCGCTTCGATTCTAGCAGAGGTCAGAATATCCTCCTCGCTCATTGAACCTCGAGCTATCGATACCGGACAACTGAAGCTAGGCACCTCGAAAAGGAGGTCGCCACTCCTACAAAGCTTCCTAATCTTCTCATTCTCCTCCCTGTTTCTGCCAACGACGAGCTTCGCCTCAAAGGAAAGGCGGAAGTGCCTTCCTAGCTTCAGAAGCTCGATGTCGTTAAGAGTTGGATCTGAGCAATGCTTTAACAGGTCTCTCAGGCGCTTCGAGAAACCAGGATCTGTTAAGAGGCACCCCCCTGATGGGCATGAAAAGCTAGATATGCGGTAGGTTTTGGCAAGTTCATACTGTTTTTTCCTAGACCTGCCCTTGATAGATAAAAGGAGCTCCCTGTCGATCCAACCTTCCTTCTCAGCCCTCGTCGGTGGCAGGAACTTTGCTGAAAGCGGCCTTAGTACAAGGCCCTCAAGGTCCGATTCCTTTTCTATCAATCTTAGTGCCTCCATGCGCTGCGACATGGGCCTCTGTCCCAGGACCTCTCCCGTTACCAAGAATGATGCGCCAATCTTTTCCATGAAAGCCTTTGCTTTCTTAAACATCAGTATCCTGCAGTCTATGCACGGATTCAGATTGCTCCCATAGCCGTGTTTTGGATTCTTGACGATTTCCAAGTACTCCTCAAATAGAGGCACGATGTGCAGCTTAATGCCAAGCTCCTCCGCCAACTTTGCAAGGTCTCCGCAGCCTTTCCTGCACTGGCAAAAGGGGGAGACGAAGTTAAGGGCCTCCAACCCAATTCCTTGCTGCAAAACAACCTTTGCCGCAACTGCGCTGTCAAGCCCTCCAGAGATGAGTAGCAGCGCTTTCGTTCGCACCACCTCGAGCTAGCATATCCTTGGCAGTTGCTCCCCTGTGAGCATATCTACTATTCTTTCTCCCCCGATCCTAGTCTTCATGATGACCGTTCCTCTTGGTCCATCAGTAACCTCTCCAATCAACTGGGAATCCTTGCCATGCTCGTGTCCCCGCATGACCTCCAAAACCTTTGGGGCGTCCTCGCTCGATACGAACACCACGACTTTGCCCTCATTTGCAACATACATAGGATCCAATCCAAGCATTTCGCACGCTCCCCTCACCTCGTCCCTTACAGGCACCGATTCCTCGTAGATCCTTATCCCAACCCCAGACTGAATTGCAATCTCGTTCAAAGCCGTAGCCAGCCCTCCCCTTGTCGGATCCCTCATGGCATGCACCTCCTCGCTGGTCTTCAAAATTAAAGAGACCAAGCTGTTCAGGGGCGCACAGTCGCTGCAAATTGGAACCTTGAAATCCAGCCCCTCCCTTTGGCTTAGAATTGCAATCCCATGGTCACCCACGAATCCACTGACTATGACCTTGTCTCCCACCCTCGCGTTGGAGCCGCTCACCTCTCGAATCACGATGCCCAGGCCAGAAGTGTTGATGAAGATCTTGTCAACACCTCCGGCTCCAACGACCTTCGTATCGCCAGCGACGATCTCAACATCCGCTTTAGTGGCTGTGTCCCGAATCGAGTCAAGGATCCGCCTGAGATCGGCCATTGGGAAACCTTCCTCAACTATCAACGACAAAGTCATGTACACTGGCTGAGCACCGCTCACAGCGAGGTCGTTCACCGTTCCGCAAACTGCAAGTTTGCCTATGTCCCCTCCCCTGAAGAATATTGGATCTACGACGAACGAGTCTGTCGAGTATGCCAACTTGAGATCACCAATCCTGAAAACAGCACTGTCATCCAACCTTCTAAGGATCAGGCTCCTGAACCTCGTCAGGATGTCCCTCTCGATAAGCTGGCGCGTCAACCTTCCGCCAGCACCGTGGTCGAGCAGAACTCTTTCCCCAGAGCTCACCTCTTAGTAGCACCACCTGAATACCTGTAGAATGCTGCACAAGTGCCCTCCGATGAGACCATGCAAGGTCCAACTGGCTTCGAGGGCGTACACGCTCTGCCAAAGAGGCTGCATTCGGTAGGGCTCTTGATTCCCCTAAGAACCTCGCCACATGAGCAACCAGCGGGTTCAACAGCCTCCCCAAGGTCCAGATCGAAGATACTTAGTGCGTCATACTCCCTGAAGCGCTCCTTGAGTTCCAAGCCACTTTCTGAAATCCTGCCGAGGCCCCTCCAATCTGAGTCGCAAACATCGAACACCTCTGACATTACTCTCTTCGCAACTGGGTTCCCTTCCGGCCTTACCGACCTTTTGTACTGGATCTCAACTTTGCTTACTCCTTCATCTATCTGCCTCAGCAGGTAGAGTATCGACTGGAGTATGTCGAGGGGCTCAAAACCAGCGATGACGCATGGAATTCCATACTCTTTCGGAATGAACTCATACGGTTCCGAACCTATGATTGTACTTACATGGCCTGGGCAGATGAATCCGTCCACCTTTACTTCTCCAGCTTCGAGGAGCGCCCTCATGGCTGGCGGGATTAGCTTGTGGGCCACTATCAATTTAAAGTTCCCGATTTCCCTCTGGACTGCATCAAGCACTGTGCAAGCTGTTCCAGGAGATGTCGTTTCAAAACCAACGCTGAGGAACACGACCATCTTCCCATCTTCCTTCTCTGCGAACCTAAGGGCATCGAGCGCCGAGTAAACGACCCTAATATCGGAACCGAGGGCTTTCTCGATTTCCAAGCTGCTTCTTGACCCTGGAACCTTTACCATGTCACCAAATGTTGCGAGTATAACGCCTTTGCGACGACCCACCTCAATCGCCGCATCGAGAACATTCGTTGGCGTAACGCAGACAGGGCAGCCTGGTCCGGAGATCACATTCACCGTCTTTGGCAACATTCCCCTTATTCCGTGCCTGAAGAAAGCCATCGTGTGGGTCCCACATATCTCCATTAAGGTAACATTTCTTTTTGCTAGGCTCCTTATCTGCTCCAAAAGGCTCCTGACGAGCCTCGGGTTTTGGAACTCTTCAACGAACTTCATAGAATTCCTCCAGCAGCTTTAGGGTCTCCATTGCCTCCTTCTCATCCAGCTTCTGAATGGCGAAACCAGCGTGGAGCAGAACATAGTCGCCTACTTTGACGCCAGAAACAAGCTGAATGTTTGCCTTCCTGATCGCTCCACCTATCTCAACATCTGCCAAGTATCCTTCTATTCCTAAAACCTTTGCAGGTATTCCCAGGCACACCTCTTGATCACTCTCCACCAACCTTGAAAGCTGCAACAGCTGCCTGGCCCAAGCTTATGCCACCGTCGTTTGGTGGTACAGCCCCGTGCAGGTGGCACACAAATCCCTCTTTCTCGAGCAGCTCTAGCGCCATCTCGGTTAAGAGCTTGTTCTGAAAGACCCCGCCGCTCAGAGCAACTTCCTTTATGCCCGTCTCCTGTGCAATGATCGTGCAGCCATCCAGGATGACTTGAGCTATCGTCCTGTGGAACCTCCCAGCCACGATTCGCTTGGGTGTGCCTCTCTCCACATCCTCCGCAAGCTCCATAATCGTTTTCTTTGGGTCAATTTCAAAAGCACCACTCCTTTCCGTCCTTATTTCGAACGGATATGCCTTCAATTCTCGCTCACTCGCTATGGCCTCTAGCTCCATTGCAGCCTGACCCTCGTATGTCGAGATATCGCATATTCCGAGTATGGAAGAAGCTGCATCGAAAAGCCTTCCGGCACTCGATGCTAGGGGGGAGTTCACATTCCTTTCAATCATCCTTTCGAGCAGAACGATTTTGTTCCTTTCCCATCCCCTGCATATCTGGAGTTTCTTAAAGTCGGGGCCTAACGAGGCATGTAAGTAGGAGATGGCCATCCTGTAAGGTTCCCTAGCGGCAGCATCCCCTCCCGGAAGGGGAATGTACATTAGGTGACCAAGCCTCTCAAATCTGGAGTATCGTGCCAGCAGGAATTCAAAACCCCAGGTCCTTCCGTCAGTACCGTAGCCAGCTCCATCTAAAGCTACGCCGATAACCTCCCCCCGGATGGCGTTCTCTGCCATACAACTCGCAATGTGTGCATGGTGATGCTGAACCCCCACATGCTCTCCAGCACGCTCAAGAGCATACTTGGTTGACGCATAATCTGGATGAAGGTCGTGAGCTATGACCTTTGGATCGATCGAGAAAAGCTTCTCAAAGTGGCCAACTGCCTTTTTGTAGTAGTTGAAGGTCTCAATCGTCTTCAGATCGCCTATGTGCTGACTTAATATAGCCTTGTCGCCCTTCGCCAAGCAGAAAGTGTTCTTCAGCTCCCCTCCACAAGATAAAGAGCTTTCGATTCTGAAATGGAGCCTAATGGGATATGGGACATATCCCCTCGACCTTCGCAGAACGCATTCCCTGCCTCCCATGATCCTAGCAACAGAGTCGTCGCAACGGGAAACTATGTCTCTATTGTGCATTAAGAAAAAGTCAGCCAAGCTCGATAGTTCTCTCAAGGCCTCTTCGTTTCCAACAACGATCGGCTCGTCGCTGGAATTTCCGCTCGTCATTACAAGAGCTCTAAGAGGTGGCCTGAATAAAAGGTAGTGCAGGGGTGTATAAGGGAGCATCACGCCCAGGTGGTTGGTTCCAGGAGCTACAAATCTAGATATTGGGCAATCGCGCACCTTTTTCAGCAAGACGATCGGCCTTTTTGGGCTCTGAAGTAGCTCCCTTTCCTCGGCAGAGATTTCACAAAATTTCGCTGCCGTTTCCACATCTGGGCACATTACGGCAAGGGGTTTCATCTCCCTCATCTTCCTATGCCTCAGCTTATCTACTGCATCGTCGTTCTCTGCATCACATGCGAGATGGAAGCCTCCTATCCCCTTTACCGCGACTATTGCTCCAGAGACCAGCAGCTCCGCAACAAGTTTTATCGGGTCTCGTGATATAATGGAACCTTCCTTCGATACTAGGTAGATGGATGGTCCACAAGTTGGACAGGCGTTCGGCTGTGCATGGTACCTCCTGTCCTCAGGGGTGCTGTATTCGTTGGCGCATTTCGAACACATTATGAACTTCTTCATGCTTGTCCTTACCCTGTCATATGGAATAGATTCTGTTATTGTGAATCTCGGACCACAGTTCGTGCAATTTATGAAAGGGTACAAGTAGCGTCTGTCGAGTGGGTCCATCATTTCCCTGATGCAATCTTTGCAAGTAGCGATGTCTGGAGAAACGAGCGCGGTTCTGAGGTCCTCCTCCGCGCTGTCCATTATGATGAAGGAGGAGTAGCCCTTTGGATCATGAAAATCTATTGTTTTGCTCAGTATGCTGGCCGCGGCTGGGGCATGTGTCGATATCTCCCTGTAAAATTCCAAGACTGCTGTATTTGGGCCTTCCACCTCTATCTCCACGCCTCTTGTAGAATTCAACACCCATCCCTTGAGGCCCAGGGATTTCGCCAGCCTGTAAATGAATGGCCTGAAACCTACACCCTGGACTATACCTTCGACCAAAATCCTAGCAGCTTTCATGCCCGAAGGTGAATGCTCGCCATACGCCTCTTCAGCAAGCGAGCTTTGCTCGTCGCGTCCAGCTTTAATCTCCAAGGAGGAGCTTCCCTTGCCTTAGACTCGGTCGCGCAAGATAACGGCGTTATATATCCTTGTCTCCCGATAACAAGACTGGGTGCGTAAGCATGCTAAAGTTCCCCGTAAGCGATTAATTTGTAAAATCATCTAGCCTTCACGTACAGCTTCTATCTAAGCGCCCTCGATGTTTGCGCACCTTGAGAGCTTTCCAGATCTTCCAACATATTTATTCCGACTTTACTGAAATTCTCACAGCTATTTAAAAGATGGGCATTTTGTGGGAAAAGATTGTTTATCTTGCACGAGCAGTTTTGGTTCTTCTATCTACCCGCCTCAATCTTCGCGCTCGTCCCCTTGCCCGAAGAGATCGCTCCATATATAATTGGCAACCTTTAGAGCATTTTCTGCGAATTTCTGGAATTCGATTGGTCTGAATGGAGTGCTTAGTAAAACAATAAAAAATGCTATATTTTTTCTATTGGGCTCCTTTTTTGGAGGAATTTATCTTTTATAATTAATTTGGAGCTGGGTGAGGGATTTTCGCCTCGATTCGAACCCCTTTTAAGGGTCGCAACCAACCCTCTTTACACGGCTCTGCAGGCCGTTAGGCCACCGCCAACAGTGCTTGCCTGACCGTTCGGCCACCCCAGCAGTTTTGCCAAAAGGTGATTTTCATATAAGCATTGCTGCACAAAACGCATATGGGCCATTTCCAGACAAGGGGTCTTAAATTTCAAGCACTGGGATTTCGTACAGTTCAGATCTTGTAGCAGAGCACGCACTCATGCTCCGCTGCCTTTCCCTTGTGAAAATCGCAAACCAGACCACTTTTCCTCAAATCCATACAAAGCCTGCAGAAGTGTATCATCGAATCGTCTGCCGAAGCTCGGCCAGATGCTATCTCCTTTGCAAGTCTTCTTGCAGCTGACTTTACCTTTGGGGCCGATTGCACGCTCTTCATCTTTTTTTCACCGCGTTTCGAAGAGAAGTATTGGCTGATTGCAGCCTGGGATGTTCCAAGCTTTTCGGCAGCCTCAACCTGTGTAAACCTGTGTTTGACTACAAGCTCCTTTGCCACAAGACATCGGAATGCAGGAAGCACGTATTGCACAACGGATTCGCATGGAGGTCGCATGGCAAGTCGCGCATTATAACGCTGTTATGGTTCTAATATAAAAAGATTCGGTTTCCCTCGGGAGTAAAAGTCCGTTGCAAGTTGCGAATCTATGATAAGATCGGTACAATGGCGCACTTTCTAGATGAAGAAAATTTTAACAGCTCCGAAGAGATAACAATAAATCTTCGTCCTGGACTGGTATTTTGAGCTTACCAAACCGGAAGGAAGTACTTTGAAGAAAATCTACATGGACCACTCCGCAACAACTCCAATCGATCCAAAGGTCATGGAAGCAATGGCTCCATATTTTTCTGAGAAATTTGGCAACGCCTCGAGCCTGCACAGCTTTGGTCGGGAGGCATTCGAGGCGATCCAAGAATCGAGAAGAAAAGTTGCCGACCTTATAGGGGCAAGCCCCGAAGAGATAATCTTCACAGGCGGAGGAACTGAGTCCGACAACTTGGCCATAATCGGCTTGGCTCGAAAGATGAAGACGAAGGGGAGAGACCATGTGATCACATCCAAGATAGAGCATCCGGCCGTCCTCGAGACTTGCAGAAGCTTGGAAGAGGAAGGTTTCAAGGTGACATACCTGGAGGTCGACAAGGACGGCCTCGTATGTCCTGAAGCAATAAGGAGAGCCATTACAGATAAGACGGCTCTGATAACTGTGATGCATGCGAACAACGAAATCGGAACGATCGAACCTATTGAGGAGATAGGCGAGATAGCTTCTGAAAGGGGAGTAACTTTCCATACCGACGCCGTCCAATCTGTTGGGAAAATTCCCGTCGATGTAAATAAGATTGGGGTCGACTTGCTCTCATTATCGGCTCACAAGATATATGGCCCTAAAGGGGTTGGGGCCCTCTACATAAGAAAAGGTGTCTCGCTGCAACCTCTCATCCACGGAGGAGGACATGAGCGCGGGCTCAGGTCCGGCACGGAGAATGTCGCTGGCATCGTTGGGTTGGGAGCATCTGCAGAACTTGCAAGGTTGAGACTTGAAGAAGATTCTAAACACCTAACGAAACTCAGGGACAAGCTGATTGAGCAGGTACTTGAAGGGATAAGTGAGTCCCACCTCAACGGCCATGCGACCAAGAGGCTCCCAAACAACGCTCACTTTAGGTTTTCGGGCATAGAGGGCGAATCGCTCATACTTGAGCTCGATGGGAAAGGCATTGCAGCATCAACCGGATCGGCTTGCTCTTCCAAGAAGCTTGAGCCCTCGCACGTACTTATGGCAATAGGTTTGAATGAAGTGGAGGCCCACGGATCTGTTCGTCTTACGCTAGGGCGCGAGAACACAGAGGAGGAAGTCGAATACGTTGTCGAATGCTTAAAGGAATCTGTTGGAAAGTTAAGGGCGATCTCTCCCCTCTGGAAGAAAAAATTCGAATTAGAGAGCTGGAGCGCGCAGCTCAGAGGGAAGAAACGTTAACATCCGATTCTGCGCAAGCATATGCGCTTATACATGCTCGGTCTCCTGTCCTCGAATAGATCGTTGAATCTCGTAACTCTCTTGTCATTCGCATCTTCGGGCCTAATGTTAACCACCTTCACGTCCTCCACCGTGCCGCTCTTAGCTAAGATGCTCATGTCAGGACCAAGTATCTGGCTCCTCCCAGTAAATCTCAGAGAGCGCTCAGCTCCAATCCTGTTCGCCGTCACGACGAATACCCTGTTTTGGAGCGCTGAACCCAGCATCGCCGTTTGGCAATATGGTAGGACCAAATTTGCAGGATGACATACAATCTGTGCACCGCTCAGTGCCAGCACTCTGACAGATTCTGGGAAGAACCAGTCAAAACATATCATCATCCCAACTTTTGCGCCCTTCGCAGCGAAAACTCCAAAACCTGTATCTCCTGGCTTAAACCAAATTTTCTCCTCCCCGAAGAGGTGGCTCTTCCTGTAGGTTCCACAGTGACCAGAAGGACCGACAAGAATTGCAGAATTGTAGAAGCCTTTTCGAGTTGCTTCGCAGATGCCAGCGCAGATATGCATGTCGTTTTCCCTGGCAAAATCAGCCAGTGCTTTCGAAGTCGCTCCATCTGGTATTTTTTCAGCCATCTTCCTAATCTCCACCTCGTCCTTGAAAACATATCCTGTATTGAAGAGCTCTGGCAAAACCATCAGGTCGGCTCCCAGCTTTGCAGCCACCTCCAGGAGCTTCAAGGCCCTCTTCAGATTTCTTTCCTTCTTCCCGAAAGTTGGGCGAAACTGCACATAACCGATTCGCATAGTTTTTCGCAGTCCACAGATACCTTAAGCTTTCCTGTCTCTTCACCGGCTTTTCAAGAGCTGCTCCAACAACTCTTTGGCTCTGTCCAGCCTGATCTTCCTTTCCTCAACCATCATAGATGCAACTTTGTCGACAAGCTCCCCTTCCGCGCCCGCCGCTATTGCCACATTTCTAGCGTGCAGTGACATATGCCCCCTCTGTATTCCCTCAGTTGCAAGCGCCCTGAGTGCTGCCAAGTTCTGGGCCAGTCCAACTGCGCAGATAACTTCGCCCAATTCAGTAGCGGACTTTACACCCAATATCTTTACCGCGATTCTTGCAATTGGATGCGTTGTCGTTGCCCCTCCCACAAGGCCGACGGCAAGAGGCATCTCAAGGGTTCCCACAAGGTCCCCATCGCGGTCCTTCTCCCAACTTGTCAGTGGTCTGTATTTTCCTGATCTAGCTGCATAGGCATGGGCTCCAGCCTCTATAGCTCTAGTATCGTTACCGGTCGCAAGCACGACAGCCGTAACGCCATTCATTATGCCCTTGTTGTGCGTCGAAGCTCGATAAATGTCGGAGCAAGCAAATGCATAAGCATCGAGGATAGCATCAACAACTTCAGCACCTCCCAGCGCATCTTTGGAAAACGTTGCCTTAGCTCTCATGATGCGCTCGGTTGCAAGGTTCGAGATAATTCTCAAGAGTACCCTTCCTCCCGTTATCTCCTCGACAAAGGGAGCGACAGCCTCTGCCATGGTGTTCACAGCATTCGCACCCATCGCATCCTTGCAATCGACTAGGAGCTCAGCTATGAGCATCTGACCGCGAGGCGTATCGATAACCTTTGCCCTAAGGTCCTTGGCTCCGCCACCAAGTGAGACAAGCACAGGATCCTGTTCGTTGGCCTTCTTCAAGACAGCATCTTTCTGAGAAAGTAGCGAAAGCCTAGCAGAATTTGGATCGGGTAAGCCAACAACTTGTATCTGACCGATCATGACCGAACCCGTGCTGCTGGTCCTGAATCCGCCCTTCGGCCTTGCCATCTTCGCGGCATTGCTTGCGGCAGCAACGACGGAAGGCTCCTCAATGGCCATCGGTATCAAGTAATCCTTCCCGTTGATGAGGAAGTTAACAGCAATCCCCAAAGGTACTGGGAATGTGCCTATCACATTCTCGATCATTCGGTCTGCCAAATCAAGCCTCAAGCTTCCATTCATCGCAATCAATTCAGCTTCTCCATCTGACAAGCCAGCGATCTCCTTTACCTTCTTGAGTCTCTCTTCAGGCTTCAACTTGTAGAACCCAGAGATCCTTGAACCACGTTCAGCATCTGTCTCCATGGTCTACCACAACTTCGCAAGCTCTTGCGGATAATATAAAGGCTCCCGCGCTGAAAAAAACAGGAATTGCCATCTAGAATTTTTCGATAGGGATATGAAGATCTCAACGACAGAATCGGTTTACCCCACGAGTGGTGGAAAGCGCATCTCCATGGCGGAGTGAATAGCACCTCATCCACTTTTCGGTCTCAGCAGAAACTCTGATTCTTCACGGATCCGGGCCAATGATCTCTTCATAGACCGTAGACGAGAGACGAGCCCAGATATTTATGCTTAGCATCTTTGAGCAGGATTTTTGGCACTCCTTTTTTACCATCTGGGTGACCTGTGCCAGGTGTACCATCTGGAGCGTTAGACATTAATATAAGATAAAACTTCATATCTTGAGGTGCTGGAGCGGCTTGAAAACCTCCCTGCAAAATGCAAAGGTGTTGAGTCCACGTTTTGCTTCTTGTGGGTCGTCAACGCCCCGCAGAGACAGCACCTAAAGAGCCTCAAAGGAAGGGAACGGGGTAGATTTTGGAGCTCGAGCAGCGCAGGGAGTTTAAGGTATTCGAGGAATACGGCATAGTACTTGACTATCTTCCGCAGGGAACGGCAAGAAGGCCCTCAAGGCACATATCAACTCCCACGATCCAGGTCGTTGGTGAGGCTATGTTCACCCTCCTAGAGGCTGCCGTAAGGCCCAGGGCGAATGTCGAGATTAATGGAAGGGTCTACATCGGCAGGGGCAGAAGGGATGTTGTCGACCAGATCCTGGGAAGGATAAGTTACGAGGAACTTTCGCCAGAGGCAAAGGACACATTGCCAACAGCGGTAGAGACCATAATAAGAAGCCAGGAGCAGAGATTCGTCCAGTTCATAAACGAAGCGCAGCCCGTAAGCCCAAGGATGCATTCGATGGAGCTCCTGTCGGGAATCGGAAAGACATACACGATGAAGATCCTTGCCGAAAGACAGAGAGCCCCTTTCAAGAGCTTCCAAGATATCTCCGAAAGGATAGGGGTTCAAGATCCAGCAAAGATCTTCGTGAAAAGGGTTCTGGATGAGCTCACAAAGGAACAGAAGTACTACCTTTTTACAAGGCAGTACCGTCGATAGGCTTCGAAGGGAAACGATCTGGGCTCTTCGAAAGAACAATGTTAGGCCTAGAAGGCGCCTTGGGCAAAGCTTCGTCATCGATCCCTACTTCGTTACTCGAATGCTGGAGCTGAGTGGTGCCTGCTCCGATGATACGGTGCTGGAGATAGGTGCTGGCATTGGAACACTCACGAGGGCTTTGGCAGATCGGTGCAAGAAGGTATATGCTGTAGAGATAGACAGAAGGCTTTGCTCCGTCCTTCGCAATCTATTGGTCGGGAATGGAAATGTTGAAATTATATGTGGCAATGCCCTGAAGATTGAGCTGCCACCTTTTCAAAAAATCATTTCAAATCCTCCCTTCAACATCTCCTCGAAGCTCATCTTCAAGATCTTGGCAAAGGAGTTCGAGAGCGTAACGATGGCTTTCCAGGACGAATTCGTTTCAAGACTCTTGGCTCAACCAGGTTCGAAAGAGTATGGTAGGCTTACTGTGGCAACGAGGCTTAGAGCAAATGTAGAAGCATATGAGGAATTTCCAACATCATCTTTCTTTCCCCAGCCAAAGACGAAGGTTAGGATAATTGTGATGAAGCCCCTGGGTCCAAGACCAGACCAAAAATTGCTGGACGAACTTAATAATTTGCTCATCTACGCTTTCTCGCAGAGAAGAAAACTCATGGCCAGAGTTATTGAAAATTACGCTTATAAGATCGGCAAGAAGGTAGACAGGGAAGTGCTGAAATCCATCGGGGACAGGAGGGTATTCCAGATCACTCCGCAGGAGTTCTTGAACATGACCTTAGCTTTTTCATCGGCGTTGCGTTTTTACCCTCCACAATAATTTGTAAAAGGGGGAACGAATCGAGTTGGTGACAAATCTCCCTCCCCAAGCTGTAGCTCAGTACAAGAAGGTCTTGGAATCCCGTACGCCGGAGGAGAAGCTCGGAAACCTTAAGCTCTACCTTTCGCTAATTCCAAGGCACAAGGGAACGGAGAGGCTCCAGCGCCAGGTAAAGCGCCAAATCTCAGAGCTTGAGGATGAGATCAGAGAAAAGAGACTTCGTCTCAAAAGAGCGAAAAGGCGGAGCCAACAACTTTTCGAGACCAGTGAGGATTCCCCTTTGGTGGTGCTCGTGGGCAGGACCATGTCTGGGAAGAGCAGCATACTCTCAAGATTAACATCGGCACGGCCTCGCATAACGGGCTTGCCCTACACAACCCAATCTCCTGAGGTGGGTGGCCTCCGTTCAGGCTCCTTGGTTTTCCAAGTGGTAGAACTTCCTCCCTTGAGAGCGAAATCAACGGTCGCTCCGGCCCACTCGGACATTCTGAGGAGGTGCGACCTTGTGGCATTGGTCATAGACCTAGAACAAGATCTCGAGGATCAGATGATGATGGTCGAAGAGCTAAAGAAGGCCGGGATCTGTTTGAGTCTTTCATCGAAAGTAGTGAAGATCGAGAAAAGGGCCACAGGTGGAATCTCCGTGATTGGGGAGTCGCCCCTTCTTTCCAGGGACGAACTGCTCAGAGCACTCCACCTATGGAGAATCGATGCCGCTGTCGTGAAGGTTGGTCCCCTTTCAACGCTTGACGACCTGCATGCTGCGATAAGTGGGCTTGCCATAAAGCCAGCCCTCATCCTTGCCAACAAGATAGATGCACCTGGGGCGATCGCAGCATATCAGAAACTGACCACGATTTTTGGAAGAACGTATAATGTCATTGGCATCTCCGCTCTGAATGGAACTGGCTTTGATGGAATCGTTGGAGCTTTTCTATCTGCCATGGGCTTGATAAGGGTGTTCACAAAGCCTCCAAGTAGCGAATCGCCATCTGACAAACCAATTCTGATCAAGAATGGATCAACTATAAGGGATCTGGCAGACTCCATCCACGGAGAACTTGCCAAAACCTTGAAGTACGCAAGGGTCTGGAGAGCTGGCAAACATGCTGAAGGCCTAAGGGTCGGTCCAAACTTCCGCTTGGAAGACATGGATGCTGTCGAGCTACGTGGTTAGGTGTGAATTGAGGCCTCTTTCCAATAGAACCCTGCTTTTCCTGAAGATCCCAACAAGAAGAGAAGCTTCCCTGGTAGTTGGCGTGGCACGCCCAAGCACATTCCTTAGGGCCCTTACGGCTCTCTTCCTTCGGTAAACCGGGTAGCCAACTTCCTCTAAAAGCTTCTCTGCCTCGCTGGCTATCCTTGAAACATTGGATGCACTCGCGGCCCTGAGCCTAACAGCAGGCTTTGAGGCTGCGAAGAGCTCGTACATGACTATGGCAGCGGCAGAAGCAACATTCAGCGTTGGATAGGTGGGGGACGAAGGGATCCTCAAAACCATATCGCACAATTCAAGCTCCTCGTTCTTCAGGCCGATGTCCTCCCTTCCGAACAAAATAGCGAAACTTGCAGAGGTTCGATTTACAATTTGGGCCACCTCCCTTGGCGAGTAAGCCCCCCTCAGGATGTTCGACTGGCTCCTCGCAGATCTAGCTGTCGTCCCCACTGTTAGATCGAACTCTCTGACAGCCTCCTCAATCGAATCCACAACTTTCGCCCTATCGAGCACGTCCTGGGCCTTCACAGCATACATCTTTGCCAGATCGTCGATCTTGGCCAAAGGCGAAACCAGCACTAGGTCGAAGAAACCGAAATTTTTCATCGCCCTTGATACAGAGCCAACATTACCGCTGTACATCGGCTGAACCAGGACAATCCTGATCCTCTTGCTTAGTTCCATGAATCTCCTTGCACTCCATAGTTCATAAGGAGAGCGCCCAACTCTGCTTAAATAGGAGGTTCGGCACAGAGGACCGGGAATAGAAGTGAAGGAAAAGCTGAGGCAGATGCCCTATACCCGAAAGGAGTACATCTCAGGGGCTCCTCCATCAAAGTTGAGCAGGTTCACCCTAGGGAAGGCCTCGGAATCTTTCACGAACTGCTATATTTTAGAAGCCCTAGAGGCAGGCCTGCTCCAGCACGGAGCGCTTGAGGCTGCAAGGGTAGCTGCAAATAAGGTTCTCCAGGACGAACTTGGGGAGAACAACTACTTTTTAAAGATCATTCCCTTTCCACACATAGTCCTGAGGGCCCACAAGTTTCTTTCACAGGCTGGCGCTGACAGATTAAGCCAAGGAATGAAGAACGCTTACGGCAAACCCGTTGGTCTGGCTGCAAGGGTAAGGGCAGGGGACCACATAATGGAGGTCAGGGTTGGAGATGTTGACCCCAAGATCGTAAAGGAGGCCTACAGGATCTCGTCGAGCAAGATTCCATTGAAGTGCAGGGTCAGGATTGAGAAGATCAAGGGGGATGGAAATTAATTTGAGCAATTTAGACTCAAGGTCCGGAACTTTCGTTGTTCCAGGTGAGAAGATCGCCGTGATAGAGGAGTTCATGCCAAGCCTCGGGACTTTCGAGGAATGTGGCGAAATACGTTCCCAGATAGCAGGATTCGTCGTAATCGATTCGATATCTAGGACGATATCGGTTCTCAGAAAGGGAAAAAGACCAAAGGTACCGAGGAGGGGGGAGATCGTCATAGGGCAGATTTCTTCTGTCGAGAGCAAGCTTGCGACTGTCGACATTCTCAAAATTGGAAAGGACACGGTAGGAAATCCTTTTTCAGGGTGGCTTCACATCACTAGAATAAGCAGAGGGTATGTGAAGAGGTTGGAGGATGTCGTAAAACCGGGCGACCTCATAAGAGGCAGGGTCGTTTCGAACAAGAATGGTGTCTGCCAGTTGACAACCTTGGGCAACTCTTTTGGCGTAATCCAGGCTTACTGCTCCGAATGTGGAAGCAGCTTGGCGCCCATAGGGAGGAGCAAGCTTGCCTGTGGCAATTGCGGCAAGGTTGAGACGAGGAAGGTAGCGGACGATTACGGGTTGTCGGGTGTGTGAAGGCAATGGAAGAGGCGGTAATAAAGAAGTTAAGCAGCAACGAGCTTGAGATAGAGTTCATTGGAGAGGGGCACACATTCTACAACCTGATAAAGGAATACATCTTGGCAGATGAAAGGGTAGAGTTTGCCGCCTACAAGGTGGAGCATCCGCTTTCGAAGAAGGCAAGTCTATACCTTCGTGCAAAGAGGCAACCTGAAACGGTTGTTTCCGAGGCAGCCAACAGGCTGGCCAAAGATGCTGAGTTCATGGTTGAGTTCTTCGGAAAGCTCGGCAACGAAAAGGTTTAGCGGAATGGACGAGATAAGTTGGATGATTACATAGGGCGCAGACTCAGGAGGGCGCTAAATCTTCAACGTCCAGCCAAATATTACCTTTCGACGGACAGCAAGCTTTCAGTACTTGGGGATGCTTTAGTCAATTACGTAGCTTCTGTCAGCGAAACGATAAGGAGCGGAGTCCCAACAGGAAAAAGAGTCGAAAATAAGATTCTGTTAAAATCTGTAAGGGAATCCGGCCTCAGGGAATTGTTGACAAGCAGAAAGGACAAGCATGCGCTTGGGGATGCCGCCGAAGCTCTTTTGGCCTATGCATGGATTAAGGGAGCTACAACACTTGATGAGTATGTAGAAACGATGTTGAGGAGTGGATCGCTTCAGGATGGCATGACCCAAATCCTGAGACTTGCCATCAAGAAAGCTGGAGTCGCGCAGATCGATGGTCAAGATCAGGGAAGTTAAGAGGGAGATCAGGGTAATTGGTATAGACGATGGTCCTTTTGATCCAGAAAAAGATAGGCGCTGCATCCTAATCGGGGCGATTTACAGGGGAGGCTTTTCGCTAGAGGGGGTTGAGACAGCTATCGTTGAAGTGGACGGAATGGATGCTACGGACAAGATCGTCAAAATGGTCGTTGGATCAAAACACATGGGTCAATTGAGAACCATAATGCTGAGTGGCATTACGTTCGCCGGATTTAATGTTGCAGACCCATACGAAATCTCCGAACGGACAGGGCTTCCCGTCATAGTGATGATAGAGAAGGAGCCTGATATCGAGAGGATCAAAAGGGCGCTTCAGAACCTCTCGAATTTCAAGGCCAGGTGGCAGATCATAAGGAAGACGGGAAAGCCTCTCCCGATTCGCGTCCAACCCAGGCGAAGGCCCCTCTACATTCAGCCAATCAACATCTCTCTGGAACAGGCGAAGGAGGTGATCGAGAAGACTAGGAACCGATCAGCCGTCCCAGAGCCCCTGAGGGTTGCGCACTTGATCTCCTCAGCGATGGCGGTTTTGGCTTTCCGCCTCGCAGCATCGTGATCGCGACTTGTTCGCCACAAAAGTTAAAAGTCAGCTCCTTGGGCGCACCAGCACGTTTGAACGAGGGCAATGAGTTGAAGTTTTGCCCAAAGTGCGACACTCGGTTGGTTCTGAGTAAATTGGAGGGAAAATCATTCCTGGTCTGCCCCAAGCCAGGTTGCGGCTACCAGGAGCCAGTGGACAAAGTTGAGACTGTGGTATCTACGGAGAACCAAAACCAGGAAGTATTGAAGATACTGGAAAAAGAGGTGAAGGAGCTTCACCCAATGCCAACAACAAGAGTTGTTTGCCCGAAATGTGGTCACACGAAGGCCTACTTCTGGCTTGTCCAGACCAGGGGGACAGACGAATCTCCTTCCCAATTCTTCAGGTGCGTGCGCTGCAACAACACTTGGCGCGAATACTCCTAGGCGCCCTAGTATATTGTTCACGAGGGGAAGTATCTTACCAGAGTGCTTGGACCGATGGGGGTTCTAGATGAGGGTCGAAGTTAAAGCTCCAGCAACATCCGCAAACTTGGGTCCCGGATTCGATGCGTTTGGAATTTGTCTTGATAGACCCTTCGATATGGTCATCGCTAAGACCACGGACAGCAAGGGAGTCGCTCTGAAAGTTTCTGGAATCGGATCTGGATCGATTCCATCAGATCCCCAAAGAAACACAGCTGGAAGGGCCGCATTGGCTGTCATGAGGATGGCGGGATTTAAGCAGGGCCTGACTATATTTCTGAAGAAGGGAATTAGGCCAGGAAGCGGCCTTGGCAGCAGCGCAGCTAGCGCTGCAGCCTCAGCTGTCGCCGTAGCCAGGCTGGCAGGGGGCCTTTCGATCGAGAATGTCATTGAAGCTGCAGCTGAAGGAGAGGCTGCATCTGCAGGGGAGGAGCACGCTGACAACGTTGCCGCATCGATCCTAGGTGGGTTTACAATCGTGAGATCGATCCATCCTCTTGCCGTCACGAGGATATGGCCACCAAAATCTCTTAGGCTCGTGTTGGCGCTGCCCGACCTCTATGTAAGCACCCTTGAGGCTCGTAAGATCCTACCTAAGGACATTCCCCTAGCTTCGATGGTTGAAAATGTAGCCAAAGCTTCCACTATCATCGTCGCGATGATGAAGGGAGACATAGACCTCTTGGGAAGCGTTATGGAGGACAATGTTGTTGAACCTGTTAGAGCAAAATTGATCAAAGGCTACGGTGGCGTGAAGAGGGCAGCCCTAGCGTCTGGTGCCTCAGGTGTGACCATAAGCGGCTCGGGCCCTGCAATCTTGGCTGTTGTGGACGCCAAGAAGGCTTCACCTTCGAAAGTGGCAGCATCGATGGAGAAGGCATTCAGAGAGAATGGCGTTGCATGCAGAACCATAATCTCAAGTGTCGGAAGAGGAGCCATAACGAGCGTAAGGTAATTTCAGAGCGCCTTCAGTAAAAGCTATGAGCTTTCAACATCTCAGTCAAACTTCCACAATGGATAGGGTCACGAGCAGTAGGAATGAATCTTCTGAGAGCTACTACGTCATCTGCACAGAGTGCGGGCGCAAGATGCCACCTGGCTTCAGCGCTCCAATGTGCCTTTGGTGTGGTGGCTTGCTCACGATCACGGTGGACTTGGACAAAATCACAGAAGGAGGATGGAGAACTGAGCAGACAGGAGTTTGGCGGTACAGAGCGCTGCTGCCAATAGCTCAAGAGACTTTACCTGTCACGCTTGGCGAGGGTGGCACGCCCCTTCTGAGATGTCATAGGCTGCAGGAAATTTCAGGCATTAGAAATCTATATGTCAAATTCGAAGGTACGAATCCAACAGGTTCTTTTAAGGACAGGGGCATGACGGTTGGCATCACGCGAGCTATGGAGCTAAATGAGCATGTCGTAGCATGTGCATCCACTGGGAATACATCCGCTTCATTGGCAGCATATGCGGCAAGGGCTGGAATAAGAGCAATTATCCTCATTCCGTCAGGAGGCATCGGCAAGGGCAAACTAATCCAAGCAACTGCAGCCAAAGCACAAATTCTCGAGGTCGAGGGCAACTTCGATGATGCGATCAAGCTTCTCCTCGACTTCGCCCACGAACCTGGCACTGGCATATATGTGCTCAACTCAGTCAACCCTTTCAGGATTGAAGGACAGAAAACGGTGGCCTTCGAGATATGTGAGCAGCTTGGAAGAGCGCCCGATAATGTTGTAATTCCAGTTGGAAACGCCGGCAACATATCAGCTGCCTGGAAGGGTTTTTCGGAGCTCAAGAAGATCGGCGTGATAGATAGCGTGCCTCGAATGATCGGCGTACAGGCTTCTGGGGCATCTCCGATAGCGGATGCCATTTCAAAAGGCATGTCTGATATCGGCGAGATACCCAATCCCAGGACCATAGCTTCAGCGATAAGGATCGGCAAACCTGTCTCGTGGAAGAAGGCGCTACTGGCGATACGGGAGTCAAAGGGCACAGCCATTGCTGTCAAGGACGAAGAGATAATCGATGCTCAGAATTCTCTTGCAACCCTTGAAGGCATATTCGTAGAGCCTGCAAGCGCTGCACCGGTCGCAGCGCTTAGGAATATTTTAGAATCGAAGGTTATCGATCGAGATGAGCTGACGGTCTGCATAGCAACAGGTCATGGACTTAAGGATCCAGAAACGCCGATATGTGAAGTTAGAACAAAGAGGATAAGAGCAGATTCTAGGAGCTTCAAGGGCGTCTTGGACACCATCATCTCTCAACCTTCGGGGCCAGGAAGTAATTGATCTCTCCTTTGGAATCAATGTTGGAACTGATTCGTAGTGGCATATCAGCGTCGTATGCAACCTTGATGTTGTCTGCGAAATCGAGCACTGAAACGATTTTGGAAAGTCTGGTCAGATCGTAGGAGACCGTTGAACCAGCGACCAGAACATAGTCCAACAGGGTTCCGTCTTCTGGGAGGAGATCGACAGTGAAAGAGGAGGTCTCCCCTTTCACTGAAAGGACAACTTTATTCTCTTGTGTTTCAAGCTTAACTGAGTCCGATATGTGTTTTCCATTCTGAACCAACTGGTCCATTATCGCGATGGGTACTGTGAAAGAGTTTTTCAGATTGACCTTAGGGAGTGGCAGGTTCTTCGACTCCCCGCCAAAAATCGGAACACCAAAGGACCTTGTAAAAGCCCCCGTCACCTGGAACCGAAGTTGGTTTTCAACCGGCTCAATCTTCACCTTTTCATTTGGGACTGTGCTCCTGAGTAGTTTCAGCACATCGGATATGCGAAATGCAATACGCTCCTCACTCTGGACATCGTATGACTCGAACGCCTCCTTGCGCAGAGATAGATCCACCATCGATACCTCAGCCAAATCGAGAGCTCTGACATTCAACCCCTCCGGATCGACCCTTAATGTGACTTCATCTACAACCGCCGAAACTGCAGCCAGGATGCTTCTGAGGAGCTTGGCGTCCCCAAATACAAGCCTCATCGCTTACCGCTCTCGAGCTGGCCAAACCGGCGCACACAAGAATATATAGTTACTGCATCCATAAACATGAAACGGCGCTGCCACCTTGAGCGTACTCAGGTATGCAAAATACCCTTTTTTGAGGGAAGCGGCTTCATTCGTTTCTGAGCAGTTGGACCTGCAGCTCAAGGAACTCGGAAGTGAAGAGTTTAGGCCTGTTGTTAGAAGGGCAAAGCAAAGGATAATGCAAGCCTTGAGGCAAAGGAAGGTTGCTGTTGATAGTGGAAACTTGGTCGATTATGTTTCCGAAGTTCTTTCATTTCCAACAGCTGTCGCAATTGTCTCAGCGATAAATGACCCTCTCCTTAGAAGTGTTTACTCTCTAAGTGAAGCCAAGGCCGCATACGAAAACCTGAAGGACGAGGATCAAAAAACTATACTTGCCATAAGCAGGGAGATCGGCATAAGGGCAAAGCCGACTACAGCTCTGGCACACAGCTTCGATCTAAATGTTGAGGACTACCTTCGGTACGCTACAGGTTTCCACGAGAAAAAATGGAAACTTGTAAACAGAAAGCTCAATCGTGGCATGGTCCAATTAACACAGCAAGAGCTTGCCAGGCTACTACAGGAGGCCATCCAGAGGCACATATACCAAAAAACAGCCATTCCGCTTTCGTTGGAAGCATTTCCAGAAACCGTTTCCTCTGAGATAGAGGAGCTGAGGAAGAACTGGGAGAAGATAAAGGGCACGATGGGCATAAAGGAGATAGTAAAGGACGATGAAACCAACAGGCCTCCATGTATTAGGCGCATGCTCGAAAATCTTTCAAAAGGTGAGCACCTTTCACATTCAGAAAGGTTCGCACTTACAACCTACCTGGCGAACGCGGGCCATAGCATTGAGGAGATACTTGGCTTGTACTCATCTTCCCCAGATTTCAATGCGGCCAAGACCGAGTACCAAGTTAGGCATCTAGCTGGTGAGATGGGCTCTAGGACGAGATACAAGCCCCCAAGATGCTCCACCATGAAAACGCAGGGCATCTGCCCAGGTGGAGACAGCATCTGCCAGAAGATAAGGCATCCTCTGCAGTATCCTGCAGCGAAGATTGGAGAGGAGAGGAGAAGGAAGGAAGTTGAATGGCAGAAGCCTTGATTTCCTGAAAAAACTCTTCTCAATTTACTACTCTTCCCTGGAAGAGCTTTGGGTTCCTGGGGAGATGGAGAAACGTGAGTTCGGTTTCTTCCTCGGGAAGGAGATGGCGATGGTCAGACATAGGAGTTTTGAAAGTGCCGAGGCTCTTCACAAGTTTCTGGTGCAGGAGGCCCCATTTGACGTATACTACTCCGTTGCAACATACGACAATCCAGAAGAGGTTATGAGCCAAAAAGGATGGAGAGGCGCAGACATCGTGTTCGACATAGATGCAGACCACCTCGAGCACAAGTGCAGGGATGAGCACGACCTCTGGATCTGCCGCACCTGTGGTAGAGGGGGAGTAGGTGCTAAACCATCCTCTTGCCCGTACTGTGGCAAGAAAGAGTTCGATGAGATAAATTGGATATGCGACCAGTGCCTTGGGATGGCAAAGATGGAAGTTTACAAGTTGGTCGAGGTTCTTACAGAAGATTTCGGCTTTGGCGAAGAAAATATCGAAGTTTTCTTCAGTGGGCACAGGGGGTATCATGTACATGTCAAGGGCAGCATGACATCTATCGATCAGGCAGCCAGAAAGGAACTGGTCGATTACCTGACAGGGACTGGCATAGACCTGGAGCTTCATGGGCTTTCAGGAATTCAGAAGGGTTCAAAACGCCTCGTCACCGGATGGGGAACTAGGATAGCAAGGTCAATTTACGAAATGATTGATGAAAAAGGACTCGATGGAAAGCTATCTGAAGACAAAAACGTTTTGGCAAAGCGAAAAAGAAGGATCTTGGAGGAGCTAATGTCGAACAATTTCGAGACTTTGCAAATGAGTTTAAACAAGAGGAACTTCGAAGCGCTCCTTGCCTTGGCGATAGAAAAAGTTTCCATAAAGATCGATCCTGTTGTGACAACGGACATCCACAGGCTTTTCAGACTCCCCGAGACCCTCAACAGCAAAACCGGATTCTCGAAGAGAAGGATCCCTCCTGAACAGCTCGCAAGTTTCAATCCTCTCAGGGATGCCGTAGTTCTCAGTGGTGATCCTATCAAAGTTTCGATCAAATGTGCCCCAAGGTTCAGCCTTTCTGGCAGATCGTACGGGCCATACTCTGATGAGGTAGCAACCGTTCCGCAGGAAGTTGCAGTTCTGCTTCTGTGCAAGGGAGTGGCGGAGTGCTCTGGATGATTAGAAGAACGTACAGGGTGTGGCTCAAAGAAAGGTCCGAAAAGGATATCACAGACCTTCCGGAAGGATTCTTGGAGGAAAGCTCAAGCTACATAGCCCAGCTGAGATCGGGTTACAATCTCCTCGAGAAGAGCTCCCTCAGATACAGGCTCATCACGAAGGAACTCGAACTGCTCTGCTACATGCTACGAGATCTCTTTGCGATCAGACAAAGGAAGATTCTGAACATGAAACCTGACCAGCGCGAAGAAGGCGTTCTGAGGCTCGCAGATGGCGGAGATGCTCTCCAGAAGCTTCTAGAGGCAATAGAGGCCCAGGACTCAATATTGGAACAGATAGTACATGGAAAATTTGAGGTCGATAGGGAGAAGTCGGAGAAACCCGCGACAGCGGTTGTAAGAATATTGAAGGATACTCCAGCTTTTGTCTCCGTCGACGGAATAGAAATAGGGCCATACAGGGTTGGGGACATTGTTTCGATGCCAGCGCCTAATGCCCGAATCCTAATACGGCAAAACTATGCCAAAGCAATCAGATTTCCAAAGCCCTCCGATAACATTGCTGATTGATTAACCGGCCACACCTGAAACTGCAACGAGATTTTTCGCAGCCTCTACCGAAAGTCCCTTCTCTCCAAGAATCGTGTACCTGTCTGGTCTTATCGTGTGGGCCATCACTAAGGCCCTAACTATGGTATCTTTGTCGATACCAAGTTCCCGGCAGTTCGTCGGAGCTCCTACCTTCGCCAGCGTGTTCCTCACGAGCTTCCAATCGGCTCCGTGCAGGTACGCCATCATTATCGTCCCTACGCCAACCTGTTCGCCGTGCAGAGCAGGCTTTTCGCAAATCACATCAAGTGCATGGCTGAAAAGGTGTTCGGAACCGCTACAGGGTCTGCTGCTTCCTGCCACGCTGATTATGATCCCGCAATGGATCAGCGCCTCTACAACAACCCTTACTCCAGCTTCCGACCCGGTCCTTATGAGCTCACTATTTTCAACAATCCTTGATACAGATGTCTCGGCCAAAGTAGCAGCATATTCGCCATAGTATTCTCCCCTCAAAAGATGGCTGAGCCTCCAATCCCTTACAGCTGTAAGCTTGGCCATTATGTCACCACATCCACTGGCTGTCAGGCGGTATGGAGAGCTCGCTATGATCTTTGTATCTGCAACTATCTCTGTAGGTGTTGCAGCATAGAAGGAGTATCTCCTGTTCGACGAAGGAAACGACACAAGCGGGCTGCAGATTCCATCGTGGCTGGCAGTTGTCGGAACGCTGAAGAACCTTGCACCAGCCTTTGACACAGCCATCTTTGCTAAGTCGATAACCCTGCCACCTCCAACCGCTACAACAAGCTTGGTATCGGATGATTTTAGTGAATCGACTATTAGCTGAACGTTTTCCATGGTCTGAGACTTTCCGACCTTCAATATCTCGTACTTGATGCCTTCCTCCTCAAGCGACTCCCTGATGCTGGACCCTGCGAGCTTTAGAGGGGTTTCGCTTGTAACTACCAATGCCTGCCTATCGCCAACCCCCCTCACTTCTTTTCCCAAGGTTCTTATCGCATCTTGCCCTATTATAACTGTCCGCGGCAGCTCCATCCGATGGATGCTTTGCATCATGACCTCAGAGAAGCTGACAAGTTATATAATCGTTGGGCGGTTCAAATCGTCTTCAGGTACGCGAGCCAGCTATTCCACAGTTTCTTATGGTTCCCCTGCAAACCCTAAGGGTTCGTTGATGTTACTGCTCCATAGTTTCTCTAGTAGATTGTGCTCCACTCAATTCTCAAATTACTTTTATTCCAGACGTAGGAAGCCAGATCTATATGGTTGCAGCCAATTAAGGTCGTGGT
>Ga0123519_10002845_pt1 | contig 28959 bp, 21 predicted proteins | sample YelNatPaOPRAMG02_FD_87396 | JGI IMG/M metagenome (GOLD analysis project Ga0123519, IMG submission 87396) | Hot spring microbial communities from Yellowstone National Park - Yellowstone National Park OP-RAMG-02 (version 2) | ecosystem: Environmental > Aquatic > Thermal springs > Hot (42-90C) ... | reverse complement strand
GGCCGACTGGCCGGTGCCATCGCGCTCACCTGGGCCTGGAGTAAGGAGCCGGTGGCAGGCATTACCCCGATCGAGGAGATGCTGGAGGCCTGGCAGACCGCGCCCGCCCCCGCGCGGGAGGCGTCCTCCTCGGCCAGCGCGCTCTCCTTGCCGGTCACCGTGGGGGGGAAAAGGATCACCCGCGTACAGGTGGCAGGCACCCCTCCCGACCGGCCGGACCCCCCGGGTGTCATGACCTTGATCCCTCTGGGCGGGTTCGTGCAGGTGTCCGGCTTCGGCCGGCGGGGGATCGAGCAGCTCTCGGAGCTCATGGCTCCCTACGGCGTCCACGTGATCCAGGGGCCCGGCGGCGGCGAGGCCGCGAAGCTGCGCCCGCCGATGGTGCCGGGGGCGGCGCTGGGGGCGCAGCTCATGCGGGGCGACTTCGACATGTCTGCGCTGGGGACCGTCACGCTGGTCGAGGGCGATCGCGTGCTCGGGTTCGGGCACCCGCTGTTTCAGCTTGGGGCCATTGATGTCCCGATGACGGGCGGGTACGTGTATGACATCCTGCCCAGCCTGTACGTCTCGAACAAGATCATGGCAGCGACCCAGGTGGTCGGGCGGGTGACGCAGGATGTCCAGACGGCCATCGGGGGCACTCTGGGCGCGCCGGCCGACATGCTTCCGGTCACCATCGAGGTGAGGGACAAGACGCTGGGTCGCAAGCGCACATTCCACGTCGAAGTCGCGCGGGTGAGGGAGATGCTGCCGGCCCTGGTGGCCAGTTCCGTCATGACCGCGGTCGACGAGGCCCGGGGGCGAGTTCGACGCGGCACTGTCCGCACGGCGCTGCGGGTAGAGGTGGAGGGAAGACCGCCGATCGAGCGCGAGGACCTCGGCTACAGCGGAAGCGACGCGGCCGCGGCCGCCTCTCCGCTGGTCCTGCAGGCCCTCGCGCTCTTGAGCGAGAACCCCTTCGAGCGCCTGCACGCGAGGAGCGTGCTGTTGCGCGTCGAGGTTGAGGACGAGCGGCTGACGGCTTCCATCGAGCGCGTCACGGTCGCGCAGTCGCGCATCACCGCGGGCGACGTGGTCACCCTGAACGTTCGCGTGCGGCCCTACGGGGCCGCCCCCGTCGACATCCCGGTCAAGCTCCGCATCCCCGCGGATCTGCCCCAGGGACAGGTCCGCGTCGCCGTGACCGCCGGCCCGAGCGCGGACGATGCCCGAAACGCGATCGGCGCGCCCCTTCCCACCCCGATCTCAGTGAACCAGCTCATCGAGCGTTTTGCAGCTCAGGAGCCGGGATGCAACCTCGTGGTGTACGCGGCGCTCCCGCAGCCCGGCGCCTCCATGCTGGGCGAGGAGCTGCCGAGCCTGCCCCAGAGCGCCCTGGATGCCCTGCGGGCGACCCAGCCCACCGACCTGCGGCCGCTGCCGTCGGTGCTGAAGGTGGTGACCCCGACGAACTGGGTCCTCACGGGTCAGCAAATGGTGACCCTGAGGGTGGAGAGCCGCCTCCCGCCGTCCGGGCGAAAGGCCCCAGAGGCGCCGCCCGAGGCTCCCTCCGAAGAGGGACAGAAGGAGGCGGCCGCCCGGGGGCCGGAGGGCGGCGCGCAGTTCGCCGCAATCGTCCCACGGTTGGCCGCCGGACCCGCGCCGAAGCAAGCGGCAAAGGGGGAGGAGAACAAGGAAGAGGAAAAGCCGCCGACGCGCGGGCCGGAGGCATGGGTGCAGCGGAGCCCGACGGACTATCGCCGGGCCGAACTCAAAGGCACGGCCCTGTGCGAGGATGGCAGCCTGCGGCTCGCCCTCAAGCGCACCGATGTGGCCCAGCTCCCGGCAAGCGTGGCCTGGAGCATCGCGGCCCGAGGCGGTGCGATATATGTGGGAACAGGGGAGAGGGGGGTTATCTATCGGGTGGGCGAGTCGGGCACGCCCGAAGAGTTCTTCGTGGCCGACGACATGAACGTGAACTCGCTGGTCTTCGACGCGGAGGCAACCTGTACGCGGGGACCTCACCGCGGGGCAGGCTCTACGCGATCGCGCCCGACGGCAGCGGCAGGCTAATCTTCGACTCCGACAGCACCTATCTGTGGGCGCTCGCGGTCGGCCCCGACGGGACCCTTTACGCGGGCGGCGGGGCGCCGGCCCGGGTGTACGCCATCGGGAAGGATGGTCGGGCCCGCGTCCTCGCGGAGCTGCCGGCGTCGAACGCCCTGTCGCTGCTGGTGGGCGCGGAGGGCGAGCTCTACGCGGGGACGTCGGAGGCGGGGGTGGTCTACCGCATCTTGCCTGACGGCTCGGCAACCGCCATCTGCCAAGTGGACGGCCAGTCGGTCGATGCCCTGGCCCTGGGCAGGGGCGGGGAGCTGTACGCGTCATCTTCACCCGGCGGTCAGGTATTTGTGATCCCCCGAAATGGGCTGCCCTCCGTCTATGCCAACACAGGGCAGGCAGCGATCTACGCCCTTGGGGTGCTCGCTAACGGGGACTTGGTGGCGGCCACTGGGCGGGACGGCGCCGTGGTGCGAGTGACGCCGGACGGCAAGTCGCACATCGAGTTCCGGCCGGAGGCGGGCGTTGCGACGGCCATGGCGGTCGTTGACGGGGTGGCTTATGTTGGCAGCTCGGGCCCGTGCACCGTTCGCACGTTCGGCCCCGGGCTCGCCGAGTCGGGCGCGGTGGAGTCCGAGGTGCTGGATGCCGGGCGGGCTGCCCGGTGGGGCAGAATCACGTGGACGGCTGAGACGCCCAAGGGGACTTCGGTCTCCGCGCAGACGCGTTCCGGAGATTCCCCCGACCCCGAGGGGGGCTGGACGCCGTGGGCGCCTGTGATCGACGGGTATGTGCTCAGCCCGCCGGCCCGCTATCTGCAGTACCGTCTGACGCTGGGGACGACGGCCCCGGCCGAGACGCCCATCGTCCGACAGGTGCGAGTTTCCCGGGAGGCGGAGAACCAGGCGCCGGCTTGCTCGCTCAAGACGCCCGAGGCCGGTTCCTACCTGGCCGGGAAGGTGTCGGTGACGTGGCAGGCACGGGACCCGGACAAGGACACGCTGACCTTCGGCCTCGACCTGTCCAGCGACGGCGGGAAGACCTACGAAGACCTCAAGCACGACTTGACCGAGCCGAAGTACGAGTGGGACACGAAGCAGACCAAGGACGGCAGATACCTGCTGCGGCTGACGGCGAGCGACCGGCGCAGCTCGCCGCGGAACCCGAAGGAGGCACGGGACGTCGCTGCGGTGTGCGTGGACAACACACCGCCTGAGGTCATGTTTTTTTGGAGCACGCTCTCGGTTGGAGAGGACCGCCGGGTCCGCGTCTCGGCGCTAGCGACCGACGCGCTGTCGCCCATCCGCAGCGCGGAATACCGCGTCGACGGGGGTGACTGGGAGACGCTGGCGCTCCAGGTTGTGGAGTCACCGGTGGCCGACATCGTGGTGGAGACTCCGGCGCTGGAGGCCGGGAAGCGGGTGCTGGAGGTCCGGGTCTTCGATGCGGCGGGCAACCAGGCCTCGGATAAGATCGAGGTCGCGATCCCGCGGGCCGAGCACGAGGGCGGGGGCGAGACCGGGAGCGCGTGAGCCGTCCCCCTGAGCCTAGGCCTCCCCGAGCAGCTTGAGCGCGCTGCCGGAGAGAATGAGCGCCTTGTCCTCCTCGGGCAAGTCCGAGTTGGCGATGAGCGACGGCTCGACGCCCTCGCTGCCGAACAGGATCTTCTCCGCCCCGCAGAACCGTACGGCCCGCTTCACGAGGTCAATGGGCTCGACCCGGGGCAGCGACCGGTCGCAGAAGAAGTGAAGGTACGCGGTGTCCATGTAGACGTGCGGGTGGTTGGAGCAGATGACCAGAGCCTCGTAAGAGTAGTTGCCCCCGAGGTGCGCGATAACGATTCTCAGGTCCGGGAAGTCCCACGCGACGGTGTCGGCGTGGACGGGGTTTGCGTACTTGACGTGGTGGTCCGGGAACGCGACGACGCCGGAGTGGAACAGGACGATCGCGCCCAGCTCCTGACACACCTCGTAGAACGGGTAGAGCCGCCGGTCGTCGACTGCGATCTGCTGGACGAGCGGCTGGAACTTCACCCCACGGACTCCCCGGTGTCGGACGTAGTGGCGCAGCTCGTCGCACGACTTGGGGATATCTGTCACGTCGGCCCGGTAGAAGGGGATGTAGCGACCGGGCTCTCGCTCGGCCATCTCGCACACCAGGTCGTTGGTGTCGCGGTCCGCCAGGAGCACCATGCGGTCGATGCCCAAGCTGGCGTTGTGCTCGCCGACGCCGCGCCAGGGATGTTCGTGGAAGTTGATAACCACGGCGCACCTCCTTGCGCCCCGCGGTTTTCGGCGCGCGCGTCCCGGAACCTGCACGGGAGGTGGCTGGCGGCCCGGGTCAGGCCCGGCTAGCGGCGGCCTGGGGCCTGCGGTGGCGGAGCGCCTGCCGTATCTCGCCGACGAGGCGCCGCGCCGCGTCCACCGCTTCCTGCGGCACCGGGCCCGGCCCGTAGCGAGCGGCGACGAAGACATCGGTCAGGGAGCGCAGCGCCGGCAGGGAGGGGGCCAGGCCGTCGGGCTCGGCCTCGAGGGCGGCCAGGAACTCCAGCGGCGTCTGAGATGCGCGCCGCGGGCGGCCTCGGCGGCGGAGCATGTGACAGGCCTGCGCGTATGCCCTCACCACGTTCGCGCGCGCATCATCCCCGCCGAATTCGGCCGCGCCTCGCAGCGAGCGTCGCAGGCGCAAGGCGCCCACGAGCACAAGGATCAGCGCGAGGGCCGCGGCGGCGGCTGACAGCGCGGGGTGGCGGCGCACGAGCAATCGCAGGCGCAGGGCTTGTTGCGCCAACCACGGGATGGGCTTTGGTCCGCCGGCGGGGGTCGCATCGACGCTTACCCAGCCCCAGGGAAGTAGGTACGCCTCGACCCAGGCGTGGCCGTCCGACTCGCGGAGCACCCATGCGCGCCGCTCGGGGTCGTACTGCCCGCCCGCGTAGCCGGTAACGACGCGGGTGGGGATGCCGACGGCGCGCGCCATGAGGGCCAGCGAGGTGGCGAACATGTCGCAGTAGCCCCGCTTGTAGTGGAACAGGAAGCTGTCGGCGGCGTCGCGGCCGCGGGGCGTTGCGGGGGCGTCCAGGGTGTAGGTGTAGTTGTCCTGCAAGTAGCGCACGAGAGCGCTCAGCTTCCGCGTTGGGGTCGGCTGGTCGCCGGCCACCTGGCGCGCCAGGTCGGCGACGCGCCGCGCGCTGAGGGGCACGAGCAGGTACTGCTGGGGCAGCTCGTGCGGAGCGGGCAGCGGGCTCCGAGAGGCCTCTCCCCGCGGAGCCGCCCCTGACATGGTGAGGGGCATCGACTGCACCCGGTAGGCGGTGCCCCGGCGCAGGAAGTACTGGGGGGCGGTCACGCAGCCATACGGGTCAATCCGCAGGTCCCCGATGCTCGTGAGGTCGAAGGGCGGCTCGCCCGAAAGCCGCTGGATCTGGCCCGGCGCGTAGATCACGAAGGGCAGGTCGATCTCCGCGCGAACGATGTGCTCGACCGGCCGGGCGCCCGGCGGCCCCGGGAACATGTGCCCCAGGCTCAACGTGTTGGTCGAGACTGGCCCAGAGAAGCCAGAGGGCTGAGACGCGAGCCACGCGCGGCCGGTGTACTGGTCGAACGCTTCGCCCCGCCAGAGGTCGGCCGGCGGGCCGGTGACGGACAGCACGGGGATGTCGGTCAGCGCGGTGGGCCCGCGGCCCACGGGATAGCTGCGGCCGGTTTCGACAGTCCGCAGCGGCATGGCCCGCATCCCGGGGTTGCCGCCGGCCATTGTGAGCATGACCTGCCAGCGGTACTGGGTCGCATAGTTCATGACCGGGATGTAAAGTAGGTAGCCCAATCCCAGGACGACAGCGATGGAGACGCTGAGGATGGCCCAGTGGCGACGCCGCCATTCCGAACGCCGGCGTCCCGCCCAGGCGTAGGCATTGGGGGGAAGCCCTGTCAGGAGCATGGCGTGTCCGAGGGCGACCAGCCCGGCGGCGAGGAAGACCGAGAAGCAGGCGCCGATGAGATCGCTGCGACCCCGGCCGGCGATCAGCCCGAACATGGCCAGCGCGGGCACCAGAGAGAAAGGCACGACCTCGGGCCTGAGCAGCAGAAAGCTAAACACGATGGGCAGCAGGGCCATGCGCAGGGCGAGGCCCAGGCCCGGCTCGGCCTGGACGGCGTAGAGCCCGGAGGACTCGGTGCCGATCTCGCGCGCGACCAGCAGCAGCAGACCGCCCGTGGCGGCGCTGCCGAGGACGAGGCCGAGCGCGACCGCGTTCGGCCAGCGCCACCGGCGCGTGTTCCAGCTCACTACCGTGCCGACCGTAACGAGGAGCGCGCCGACGGCGCCGACGGTGGCGCTTCCGGCTCCCAGGCCGGTGGCGAACAAGGCCGAGGCGAGCGCGATCCCCCCGCCGGCATAGAGGGCCAGCTCGTCGGGTCTGGCGGCCGTCGGTTCAGTAGCCTGCAAGGAGCACCCTCCCGAGGGCCTCCGACAGATCGTCCCCCCGTTCGTAACCCGCCACCAGGGCGCCCGCGCCCTCGATGGCCTCCGGCGGCGCGCCGGGCAGACCGGCCCGTCGGTCGTAGCTGCGAGCATCAATCACCAGGACGGAGACGGTCATCTGGCGCTGCGCCAGGCCGCTGACCACGGCCGGCAGGTCGGCATCGGGCATGGCGGTGATCACGCACACCCGGAATCCGGCGGGCAGCCTCGTGCCAACCCAGTCGAGCACCTGAGAGACAGGCGCGGTGCCGTCGGCCTGGACGCGCGCGAGCACCTCGAGCAGCTCGAACTCCCGGTCGACGCGATCGATCTCCACCCAGCGCGGGCCCTCTGCGGAGTCGGCGGCCAGCAGCGCGGTGCCCTCGCTGACGAGGACGGAGTGGGCCAGGGAGGCCGCCGCCCGCACGGCCGCCTCCAGCGTGGTGTCGATCCCGCTGCCGAACTCCGTGCCGGCGAGGGTGTCGAGGACGATGGCGAGGTCTCCGGAGGCCCCGTACTCGAACTCGATGACCTTGAGCTCGGCGTGTCGGGCCGTGGCCGGCCAATGGATGCGGCGCAGCTCATCTCCGGGGCGATAGTCGCGTATGCCGTAGAACTCCTGCCCCGACATGGACCAGCGCGCCCGGTCTCCGGTGGAGACTCCGCGGGGCTCCGCCCCGCTGCGCGCGATGGCGCCCCGCACCGGCACTGGGCGCGGGTAGATCACGACCTCGCCGTTCCCCTCATAGCGGGCATTGCGGGGAAACACGCCAAAGGGATCGGAAGCGGAGACCCGGAGCGGGCCGATGTTGTACACGCCCCGCTTGGCGGCCCGGGCGCGGTAGGACATAGAGACGTGTTCGCCCGGCCAGAGGGCGGGGACGACGAACTCGGGGGAGTCCTCGGGCGAGACGAACTCGGGCAGGTCGTCGGCGACGGTCAGCAGGAACCGGGGAATTCGTCCGGCGTTGCCCACCTCGAGCCGCACCTGGAAGGGCTCGTCGTCAAAGACGCGTCCCGAGGCCTCACGCCGCCAGGACAGCCCGCGCGCAGACAGCCGCGACCCGACGTAGGCGACCAGCACGAGGGCCGCCAGGGAGGCGAACATGAAGTAGGCGGCGAACGAGTTGTACGCCAGGCCGACCAGTGCCATTCCGCCGCCCGCGGTCAGCACCGTCAGCAGCTGTAGGCTCATACCTCCACCGCCGGCCGGTGCGGTCGCTCACCGCCGCAGCCGCTCCGGCAGCCGGTCGCACCGCACCAGGTCCTCGTAAGTCTCGCGTTCGACGATGAGGTCCGCCTGTCCCCCTGCGACCACTACGGCGGCCGGCCTGGGAAGGCGGTTGTAGTTGCTCGCCATCGAGTAGTTGTACGCGCCCGTGGTCTGGACGGCCAGGATGTCTCCAGGAGCGATGGCAGGTGCCTCCAGATCCACGATCAGGGTGTCGGTCTCACAGTGCTTGCCGGCAACGGTGACCTTCGTCGTGCGTGGTTCCCGCGCCTTGTTCGCCACGATAGCATCGTACCTGGCGCCATACAGGGCCGGTCGGGGATTGTCCGACATTCCACCATCCACGGAAACATAGGTACGGACGCCTGCAATCTCCTTCACGACCCCGACGCGGTAAAGCGTGGTGCCGCATTCGCCGACAAGCCGGCGGCCGGGCTCCTGCATGAGGCGGGGCAGGGGCAGGCGGTGTCGCTCGCAGCTTGTGCGCACCGCCCGCGTGAGGGCCTCCGCGTACTCGTCGAGCGAGGGCGGGTCGTCCTCGGGCTGGTAGTGAACGCCGAGGCCGCCCCCCAGGTTGAGGTCCTCGATGACAAAGCCCAGTTCATCTCGAAGCTGGGCCGCGAAGGCGACCATCATCTCCGCGGCCTCGACGAAGGGCTCCACCTCGAGGATCTGGGACCCGATGTGGCAGTGGATGCCGCGCAGGCGCAGGTTGGGGGCCGCGAGGGCACGCGCGATCCCCTCCCGCGCCGCCCCGTCCACGATCGAAAGCCCGAACTTCGTGTCGACCTTTCCGGTCTGGATGTGAGTGTGGGTGTTGACCTGGACCCCGGGGGCGACCCGGACCAGGACGTCCACAGAGGCGCCCCGCTGGGCCGCGATCTGCTGGATCGTGTCGATCTCGCCGAGGTTGTCGATGCCGATCCGCCCCACGCCGTTGTCGACCGCCATCTCGATCTCGGCGCGAGACTTGTTGCTGCCGTGCATCATGATGCGCTCGGCCGGGAAGCCGGCCGCGAGCCCCGTGTACAGCTCGCCGCCGGAGGCGACGTCCAGGCCGAGGCCCTCCTGCTCGACAATGCGGCAGATCGCCATCGTCATGAACGCTTTGCCGGAGAAGGAAATGAACACCTTGGGATAGCGAGACTCGAATGCGCGCCGGTAGGAGCGGCACGTCTCCCGCAGGCACTCCTCGTCCACGACGTACAGGGGCGTGCCGAACCGGTCCGCCAGCTCGACCACGTCGCATCCGCCGATCTCGAGCGTCCCTCTTCCGTTGACCCGCTGTGTCCCGAGCAGCATAGGCCTCCTTTGCTCTCCGGCTCCACGCGCTCTGCGCGCCGGCCCACAATGCGAGACGCCAGACTCGCTTCTGCGGTCTGGCGTCGTGGTTCCGGTCTCTGGCAGGGTGGTCTTCAGGCGGACGCGGACACACGAGCGCCAGCTTGGCGCTTCGTCTTCATCGTCACCTGGTACATACCAACCAGGAGGTCCATGGCCTCTTCGCCACCTCAGCCAGCAACAGCATAGCGAAATCGAGCGGCGAAGTCAACGCCTTCGGCGAGCCGCGCCCGCCGGGCCGCGCCGGCCGCGCCGCCCGCACGGCCATCACGGGGCCTGTCGGTTGTGCAGCCCTGGCCCCCGGCTGCCTGGGCGCGACGTGGCCGCGCTGCCGGGCGGCCTTGCTCACACGAGCTCGTACCAGCGGTTGGGCATAGGGCGCTCACCGCGCCAGATGCGGCAGATCATGTCCTTCGACTCCTGGCAGTGGCGAATGACCTGGGCAATATCCTGGCCCTGGATCTCGCACACGATCGGCCCCTGATACCCGTCATCGCGCAGTCGCTCGTACGTGCGCTGGAAGTCGATCGTGTTGTTGAGGTGGGGCGGCTGGTGCTCCATGAACCCGCCCCAGTAGTGGTTTACGCCATTGTGGTGGACTTCGACGATGCGCCCCTTGAACACGTCGAGGTAGTGGAAGAAGTGCTGGTCCGTGAAGGCCGACATATAGGCATGGCCGAGGTCGAGGTTGATGCCCCAGCCCGGGACGCGGTCGGCCACGAACTGGAGAGGCTCGAGGCCGCCGGCCTCATAGCCGACGGGAAGGCCGTACTTCTTCGCCAGCTCCGCGGCGTGCTGCGCGTACTCGAGGTTGTAGCGGGACACGACCTCTGGCGCGCGGATGAAGCCCGAGGTCGCGCCGCCCAGGTGAAACGTCACAGCAGCCGATCGGAGTCTCGCGGCCAGCTCGATGCAGCGATCGTAGTAGTCCCAGGTCAGCCGACGCAGGTGGCGGTTGGCGGAGCACTGGTTCCAGTCCAGATGGGGTGAGTGCACCGTGGTCCAGTCGAACGCGGACAGGGCATCGCAAAGCCGGTCCAGGTCTGCGTCGGTCGCCTCGAACAGGTCGAGGCCGACGTTTGCGTAGTTCTCCGGGTAGCCCAGCTGGGCCTGATCGAGGGTCGGAACGACCTCGAAGCCGCGGAACCCGGCCTCGCAAACCATGCGTATCGCGTCGTAGATATCCTCCCCGTGGGTGCTGGGCAGGAAGTGGGTGGAGATGCCGATGCGATCCTCAATCTGACCCATAAGAAATCCCTTTCTAGGTAGGCGTGCAAGCCGTCGGCAGAAGGCCGCGGGCCGCCGGCAGAGTCTAGCTGCGGCCGGCCGACCCGTCAACGCCGGGGCGCGAAGATGGGCCTGGGGATCGCTGCCTGATCGTGGAATATGCCTGATGGCGGCCCCCTGCCATCTTGGGCCTTGGCGCGGGGACTCCGGGGGGCAAGGCCGGCGGTCGAGGCCGGCCAGCGCCGATATTGCGAGTGAACGCCGACTACCGGTGCATTGGGAGGGAATCAGGATGACGGACGCCGCGGTGCTGCGCTGGCGCGACGCCATGCGCGTCTGCCTGGGAGCTGGCGAGGTCAAGCGCCTGGCACGACACCTGGCGCGGCTGCCGGAGGGCGAGCGCCGGATGCTGCTCGACGGCATCGACTCGGACCTGCTCCGGGTTGCGGTGGACTCGCTGCTTCGCCAGAACGAGCAGCAGCTCGCGCTCGTCTGACGGGCCCAGCGATCCGGCCGGCGCCGGAATCGAGCTGGTTGGGGTAGCACGCGAAAGGGGGTGACCGTGGCTGCTGTTACGCTCAGGCGGATGTCTTTTTGGCTGTTTCTCGCGTCGGGGGCAGTGCTGCTGGCCGGGCTGGCGTGCGCCCAGTCGGTGTCGCTGCGGGGCTTCTGGCCCGACTTCTCCGTCGCGCTCAGCGTCGGGATGCTGTTCACGGCCCTGCTGCGCAGCGCCGCGTAAGCCGCTTCAGCGTTCCTGATAAGTTGAGCAGGCGGGCCAGCGCGCGCTCTGCTTGACCCTGCTTCACCGCTGCTGTATGATGCGGAGGGGGCGACCGCGCCCGGGCAGGGCCGGTCCCTCCCGCGTCCATGCTTCTGTGAAGGTCAACCCATGAGAGCCCGCCTCGCCGTCTCTTTCGCCCTCCTCGCGCTTGCCGGAGTGTGGCAGACCGCGGCCGCCCAGGAGGCTGTGGTTCTCGTCGCCGACGTCAGCGCCGCCACGCCCGCCGAGCACCTTCTGGCCGTCAGCCTTCAGGGGATCGCTAACCGCGCTGGCGAGCGGCCCCGGGTGTTCCTGATCACCAACCCCAGAGACCGCGAATGGCTGGATTACTGCCTCCGGCTTGACCCCCGTCCCACGAGGCCTGTCACCGTCGACGAACTGCTCGGCGCACTGCGCCCGGAGCTGAGCGGTCAGGTGCTCTACGACCCGAAGCTGCCCTGGACCATCGACGTCGCTACCACTGCGGCCGGCCTCCGCGGGGCGGTGATCACGCCGACGGACCTGGGCCTGCCGACGGTGCTGGATCTTCGCGGCCGCTGGCGCACCACGGAGGAGGCCTGGCGGTGGGCGCGGGACACGCTGCTGTCGAAGTGCAGCCAGGCGGCCGCGGCCGTGCTGCCGCAGGACGCAATTGCGATGCGCGACTTCGCGATCCAGCAGCACATGTTCGTGCTGTCGCCACCCGCGGCCCCGGAGGACGTGACATTCGGTGACATCATCATGCAGTTGCCGCCGGGCACTCCGGTCTGGGGAGAGGCGCCCCCCGCGCTGCGGCCGCCGCTCAGCCGGGCTTCCCACTACCTGGTCCCGGCGGCCCGGGCCGGCAACCTGTCCTTTCTCTCACAGATCGACCGGGAAGAGCGCTTCTATCAGTACCCGGGCTACATGGAACCCAACGCCCCGCGGTTCCTCACGCTGATTTTCAACTGCTCTGACGTCGGCTTCGCCGTCAACCACATGCTCGACCTGTGGGACCACCCCGCGCGGGGCACGGTGCCACTGGGCTGGGCTCTTCCCGCGGGGCTGGCCGACGCGGCGCCCCCCGTACTGCACCGCATTTACGCTGATGCCTACCGCTCGGGGATGGACGGCTTCGTGCTCGGGCCCAGCGGCGCTGGGGAGATCGACCTCGCGATCGCGACCGCACCATATGCATTCAACAAGGCCACCGCGCGGGCATGCGCGCGACTGGGCATACGCAGCAGCCTCTACACCGTCTCCAGCGTCGCCGGCGACCTGGCGACTGCGGTGACGCGGTTCGCGGCGGAGACCGGGGTGCAGGGCGTGTTCCTCGACGCCGCGCCGGGCGCGCCGCCAGCCGTCGTCGGCGGCGTGCCGGCGCTCCCCGCTTTCCGCGTCTCCAGCGTCGATGAGGCCATCAGCTTCCTGAACAACATCCCGCTGGACCGCCGGTTCGCCGCGCTGCTGCTCGACCCGCGGACAATGGACCCCGGCGACGCCGCCCACATCGCCGCCCACGTCGCCTCCCGCTATCTGGTCGTCCCCCCGGAGGAGATGCTGGCCCTCATGCGCGCCGTGGCCGCGCCTCCGCAGCCCGGGACTCCACGGGCAGCCATCGTCTCCCTCAAGTATCCCGACTCAGTGAGCCCCGACGAGCCAGTGCCCGTGAGGGCGGAGATCGACGCGCCCGACGGCGTGCTGTCGGCATCTGTCATCTACCGCAGGGTCGACCAGCCCATCGCGTTCGCGGCGCCGATGGCGGCGACGAGCGACGGCTTCTGGGCGGAGCTGCCGCCCCTGCGCTGTGGGGGCGAGTTCAGCCTGAGTGTGCGCGCGGTCGACCCGGATGGCCGCGTCGCGTGGTGCCCCCCGGTCACCCTCACGGTGGCGCGGTCTGACTCTGACTCCGACGGCCTCTCGGACGCGGAGGAGCGCCTGCTGCTGACGGACAGCCAGGTCGCCGATACCGACGGGGATGGACTGCTGGACGGGAACGACCCGTCTCCCCTGCGATTCGACGCGGCCATGACGCGCTTCCTGGGGCCGATCGCTCCGCCGAGCGACGCGCCCTATCTGGCGGACGCAGGGGGCTCGCGGGCGGACGCGGAGGGGCGCCACCTTGAGCCCGGCCAGTCGTGCCTCTACTGGCTGCCGCTGGTGCGGGCGCCGGCCGGCGGGTCGGTCGTGGCTGGGGTGGAGGGGAGCGGCCTGGCCGAGATCGCCGTTGGGGCAGAGCCGTCATCGATGCGGGAGCAGCTCGCGGGGGATATCGACGGACCGTGGTACAGCGCGCCGGTGCGTGCGCCGCTGCCACAGGGTGGGTTTTTCGTGCGAATCTCCTGCCCCTCGCGGGCGTCGGCGCCGCTGGTGATCCGCCGCGTGGGGGCGTTCTCCCCGCCATCTGCACCGTCGATCACCCGCGTCGGAATCCACCCCGCCCACCCCGGCCCGGAGCAGGCCGTGACGATCTCGGCTTTGATCTTCAGCCCGTCCGGGGTCTCGGAGGCGACGCTCACGTATCGAGTGAACGGGCGAGGCGAAATCGGCGTCCCGATGCAGATGGAGGCGGGGTCACAGGTCTACCAGGCGCGGATTCCGGCACTGGAGAACCGGGATCGGGTTGAGTTCTGGATCGAGGCCAGGGACGCCGCGGGCGGCACCGCGGCGACGCAGGTGACGTGGCTGGAGATCGGGTCGCGCTCCCGGGAGGTAATCGCCCTGACCGGCGCTCGCGACTTTCGCGGCCAATGGTCGCAGTCCGCGGACTGGGAGGGGGCTGGCCGCGTGGCCGGGGCGGACGGGCTGAGGGACACGGCCGACGCGAACCTGACGGGCGGCCGGTACACGGTATGGGTGCTGGCCGGCGGCCGCGGCAAGGGCATTTCGGTCTACCTGAAGGGCGAGAAGATCGGCAGCATTGATCCGCAGCGGCCGGACGGGTGGCAGCAGATCGGGCCGGTGCGCGTCGAAGCGGGCCGGTACGAAGTCGCCGTGGTGTCGGAGCCCAACCCCGGAGCGGAGCCTGGCGCCGCCCCGCGCTATGGAGCCATCGTATTCAGCGCGGATCCCACCTTCGAGCCGCCGCCGGGGCAGGTGTTCGACGTCTATAACTCCCTCTCGCTGCTGTGGCCCGCTCCGGGCGAGACGCTTTCGGGCCGCGTCGACCTGCGCGCGACGGGGGCCGGGAACGTGACGGCGGCCGAGTTCTCGCTGGACGGCGAGGTCCTGCGCCGCGTGGCCGGGCCGCCGTTTGGCCTCTCGCTGAGCACAACCCGGGTCGCGAACGGTCCGCACACCCTTCGTGTCGAAGCCGCGGACCGGGCCGGGCTGACCGGGCTTGCCATCGAGATCCCGGTGACGATCGCCAACTGACGGGCTGCGCACCCGCAGCAGCGCGCTGGCGGAGCGGTCCCGCCGCAGGCTTCTCCGCAACTGGCCGCACTTGTGGAATAAACGGGCAGACGCCTGCCGCGGGGGAGGGCGGGCGCGAATCGTCGCGGGAGGAAGGGCGCTGCATTCCGACTTCAACCTTTACGGTCACCGGCGGCTTCGCGTCGTCCGGGCGGTGCTCCTGACTACGGCCGCCGTCACGGCAGGGTGCAGCGGAGCCGTTCAGGGACACATCTGGTTCGGGCTATCGCTGGCCCTGGGCGGCGCGCTGTACGTCATGCTGACGAGCATGTGCCGGACGCTGGCCGAACCGGACTCGCGGCATCAGACGGCCGTGACATCGGCGGACATGCTGCTCATCACTGCCGTCGTATGGCTGACGGGCGGTGTCCGCAGCGAGTACTACCTCCTCTATTACCTTCCGGTCCTGCACGCCGGGATGCGCCTCAGCGTGCGCGACGGCATCACCGGGGCCATGTTGGCCGGTGTGCTCTACACCTTTGTGGCAGTGGCCAAATGGTCTGGGGAGACGCTGGTTGTGCTCGCGCCGCTTCGCGTGGTGGCAGTGTCCGTGTCGGCCGTCGTACTCGTGCTGTTCTTCACGATCCTGGGCCAACAGCTCGGGCTGGCGCAGAACCTCCGGCAGGCGCTGCACGTCCACATCGGGCGCATGTCCGCGGTCTACAACGTCGCCCACGCGGCCAACCGCGGGGCCGATCTCCAGGCCGTCCTCTCGATCCTCGTGGAGCATGCGGCCCGGGCGACCCGGGCGAGCGCTGGCGCGATTGCGCTCGTGCAGCCGAACGGCCACCTGAAGACAATGGTCGTTCTGGGTGGTGCAGAGCCGACGCCGCACAACTCCATCGACCCGGAGTCCGAAGCGGCGTGGCGCGCGCTCAAAGAGGCCGCCCCCGTGGTGGTGGCCGCGCCGGAAGGCGGCGCGGGAACGGCGGAGGGGTCGGGCGCGGTGTCCGTCTACGCGCCGCTGGTTGCGGTGGGCGGGGCCATCGGTGTGCTGCGGTTGACCGCGGAGGGGGCGCGGGGCTTCAGCCGCACGCACCTGGAGTTCCTCGGCTCGCTGTGCTCCGAGGCGGCGATGGCCATCGAGAACGCTCAGCTCCGCGCCGAGCTGGAGCGCGTGGCGGTGACCGATTTCCTGACCGGCCTGGCGAACCGGCGGGAGGTCGAGAGGCGCCTGGAGTTGGAGCTGGCGCGGGCCGCCCGGCACGGCCGGTCTCTGTGCCTGGTCGCCATGGATATCGACGACCTGAAGGCGGTGAACGACCGGCTCGGCCATGCCGCCGGCGACGAGGTGCTCCGCGCGTTCGCGCGCGTGCTGAGCACGCACATCCGCGCCTCGGATGTGTCCGGGCGAGTGGGGGGAGACGAGTTCATGGTGGGGCTGCCGGAGGTCACGATCGAGCAGGCGGAGGCTGTCGCCGATCGGCTCATTGGCGCCTTCGCGCGGGAGCTGCTGCGGCTGGAGCAGGTGCCGCAGGCAGCATCCCTGTGCGGCGTGAGCGCGGGCATCGCGCAGACCCAGGGCGGGGAGAGCTTGAGGGAGCTTATCGCGCGGGCCGACCGAGCGCTCTACCTGGCGAAGACGCAGGGCAAGAATCGGGCACGTTGGGCCGCGGAGGCGACTATGCCCATGTTCCCCGCGCTTGAGCCGGCCGTGGGGGAAGCCGCGCAGGTGCGCTGAGCCGGCGGCGCTACCGGCCGCGCCGCATCATAGGGGAGCGCCGGCCCTCGCGCATCCCCTCGGGCGGTGCGCTGCTCATCGGCCGAATGGGAGTGGGGTGCGCAACTTCCTGGGCCACCGCCTTCCTGAGGTCGTCGGCGGTCCAATAGCGGCCCATTGGTTGCGAGAACTCGACCGTGTAGGGATTGGGCTTCGCGTTGATGGTGATCGAGCGCTGCGAGTTGATCATAAGGCCCTGGCTCTGCATCCCCGCGCGCTGCGCGGCCTGCGCGCCTTCCGGCGTCCGGTAGTCAATGTATCTGACGTAGACCTTGCCGGGATACTGGTTGACCAGCTCCTTGAGCAGATCGATCAGGCGCTGGTGCTGGTCGTCAATGGGATAGAAGGCGACGACGCGGACCGGCGCGTCTGCCGGGCCGAACTCCAAAACCGGCTGGGGCGGCAGCGGGCTCCGGACGGGCTCTGTCGTGCTCGTATCCGCAGGCTGCTCGCGGAACTGACGCCCCGGCAGCGTGACACGAGCGCACCCCGTGACCGCGACGCCGATAGCCACAGCGACGATCAGGACAGGCCCAAACCGCTTCATACAGCAATCCTCCCGTCATCTCCCACATCTCATCCATTCCCCGCGCGGCCCGGCATTCCTGTAGGTCGGCCGCCCCCGCGGCGCAACGGCTGAGCACCGCGCCCCCCGGCGTCGGCAAGGCGGAACTGGCACCGCGTCAGGCCTGTGGGCGATGAACGCCGGCCTCGGCCGGCGTGGGTAATGGTACAATGTGGCCGCGGCCCAGGCCAAAACGACCACTTGGAGGTATACCCGGAAGAGCGCGATATGGGAACTGCCCTGATGGACAAGTACGAGCGGCTGAAGCGGCTGCTCGCCGAGACGGGCGGTGCGCTGGTGGCCTACTCGGGGGGTGTGGACAGCACGCTGCTGCTGAAGGCCGCGGTGGACGCGCTCGGCGCCCGCGCGGTGGCGGTCAACGCCGTGTCTGAGCTCTACCCCCGGCGGGACCTCGAGGAGGCCGCCGCCGTGGCGCGTGGGCTGGGGGCCCGCCTGCTGACAGTGGAGGTGTCCGAGGTCGAGCGAGAGGAGTTCGCCAGCAATCCGCCACAGCGGTGTTACTTCTGCAAGCGCGACCTCTTCGCGCGACTGCTGCATCTCGCGCGGGAGCAAGGGTTGGGGGTGGTGGTCGAGGGGAGCAACCGCGACGACTCCGGGGACTACCGGCCCGGGATGAGGGCGCTGCGGGAGCTGGGAGTGCGCAGCCCGCTGCAGGAAGTGGGGTTGAGCAAGGGCGAGATCAGGCAGTTGTCCAGAGACCTCGGACTGCCGACCTGGGACAAGCCGTCGTTCGCTTGCCTAGCCTCCCGGATCCCCTACGGCGAGCGGATCACGCGGGAGAAGCTGCACCAGGTGGCCGAGGCGGAGGAGGTTCTGCGCAGCCTTGGGTTCCGTCAGTTGCGCGTGCGCCACCATGGCGCCCTGGCGCGCATCGAGCTGGAGATCGGCGACCTCGCGAAGATAGTGCAAGAGGATATGCGAACCCAGGTGGTGGAATCGCTTCGGAAGATCGGCTTCGTGTACGTGGCGCTCGACCTCCAGGGGTATCGGACCGGAAGTATGAACGAACCGCTTGGGGCGCTGCCGCCAAAGTCCGACCGCTGACCTCGGGGTGCCCCCGGGGCTAGCGCAGGGCGCGGCTTGCCGCGGGCGGCCGGCGTGTGGTACACTGGCTGAAACTAGCGAGGCAATGGCGCTGAAGGGGAGGAGTACGCGGGCCCGGGCCGCCAGAGAGGAGGCTTCACAGGCTGAGAGGGCCTCTCGGAGACAGCCCGCGGAAGTTCGCCCTGGAGCCGCGCCCTGAACAGCCGCCCGCGATCGGGGAGCGGGCGGGCCCAGTAGGCGGCGCCGGTTTCCCCCGTTATCGGGAATACAAGTCGCCCACCGCGGGCCGCTCGCCAGCGAGCGAGCGGCGGCGGGGGAACTAGGGTGGTACCGCGGAAGTCCACGGCTTTCGTCCCTGGCCGTGGGCTTCTTCTGTGGCCGGACCGGGTGTGAGGTGCTGTTGCGAGGACAGAGATGACACAGGTATCGGTCGAGGAGATTCAGCGGCTTGCCGACGAAGCGGTGGCCGAGGCTTCGCGGGCGGCGTCGCTGCGGGACCTGGAGCGAGTTCGCGTCAGCTATTTGGGCCGCGCGGGAGCGATCACGGGCGCGCTGCGGGCCATCGGCCGGCTCCCGGTTGAGCAGCGGCCGGCCGTCGGCCGCGCGGGCAACGAGGCCAGGGCGCGCGTCGAGCAAGCCATCGCCCGCCGGCAGGGGGAGCTGGAGGCGGCTGCGGCGGCCCAGCGCGCCGCGGCTGAGCAGCTCGACGTGACGCTGCCCGGCGTGGGGCCCGAGGTCGGCCATCGACATCCCCTGATGGCGACCCTCGAGCGCCTGCTTGACATCTTCGTCGGGATGGGATACCAGATCGCGGCGGGCCCCGAGGTCGAGTGGTACACGTTGAACTGGACGGCCCTCAACTACCCACCCGACCACCCCGCGATGGACGAGCAGGACAGCTTCTACGTCACCCGCGACATCATGCTGCGAACGCAGACCTCGACGGTTCAGATCAGGGCGATGCGCGCGCGGCATGCCGACGACTGTCCCGTGCGAACCCTGGACCCACGCCACCCTCCGTCGGAGGTCCTCTCGCTGTGCCGCTGCACGCCGGCGCCGACGCGCGTCGTCGCGCCTGGCCGGACCTATCGGCGAGAGACCGTGACCCTGACCCACAACGACATCTTCCACCAGCTCGAAGGCCTGCTCGTGGATGAGGGCATCACCTTTGCCGACCTGAAGGGGACCCTGGCCGCGTTTCTGCGCGAGTACCTCGGGCCGCACACGCGCATTCGCTTCCGTCCGGACTTCTTCCCCTTCACCGAGCCCAGCGCGGACTTCTCGGTCAACTGCGAGCTGTGTGAGGGTGCTGGCTGTCGGTTCTGCAAGGACAGCGGATGGGTGGAGATCGGCGGCTCGGGCATGGTACACCCGAATGTGCTCATCGCCGGGGGATATGATCCGGAGCGAGTCAGCGGATTCGCGTTCGGGTTCGGCATCGAGCGCATCGCACAGCGGCGCTATCAGATCGAACACATCCGCACCCTGTACGAAAATGACATGCGCTTCCTGCGCCAGTTCTGACCGCGCCCGAGCGGCGGCCCAGTACGACGCCATCGCGGAGCTCTACGATGGCTACCCGGGCAACTACCTGGATGACATCCTCTTCTACGTCGAGGAGGCCGTGCGCGCCGGCTCCCCGGTGCTCGAGCTCGGCGTTGGGACAGGCCGCCTCGCGTTCTGCATGGCGGCCGCCGGCATCGACGTCGTGGGGCTCGACGCGTCGCTTGCGATGCTCCACGTGCTGCAGCGCCGGCGCGCCTGCATCCCGCCACCGCGGGGCCGCGTGGACGTCCTCGCCGCCGACATGCGGTGTTTTGCGCTTCGACGGCGCTTTCCGCTGGCGATCATCCCGTTTCGGACCTTCCTCTACCTGCTCCGGCGCACCGACCAGATGCGCGCGCTGCGGACCATCCGCCGTCATCTGGCCGCGGGCGGCCGGCTCATCATGAGCTTCTTCGTGCCGCCGCCGGACCTCATCTCCCAGGGGCGCACCGCGCGCCAGGAAGCGGCGCGCTTCCCCGCGCCCGACGGCGGGCACGAGGTCGTCGCATTCGACTGGACGGAGTTCGGGCCCGAGCAGCGGTTGGTCTCGCATATCACCTACATCTGGTATGACGAGGCCGGCAACGAGACAGGACGCCTTGAGCGGAGCCTGGTGGCGCGATATGTGTTTCCCGAGCAGGTGCCCCCGCTGCTGCGCGCCGCGGGATACCGGGTCATCAATGCTTACGGCGGCTTCGACCGCAGGCCGCTGGGCGAGGGCTCTCGGGAACAGATCTGGGTCGCCGCGCCCGCATGAGACTGGAGTGGAAAGTATGAGGATTCCCGTCGATTGGCTGCGAGAGTTCGCCCCAAACGATCTGCCCGTGAGGGAGCTGGCCGCGAAGCTTACCGATGTGGGCCTGGAGGTCGAGGCGATCGAGGATGCCGTGGGCGCGCCGGTCTTCGACATCAAGGTCACGCCCAACCGCGGAGACTGCCTGTCCGTTCTCGGTGTAGCTCGCGAGCTGGCGATGACGCTGCGGCGAGAGCTGCGCTATCGGCCGCCCGTCGTCGTGGAGAGCGGGCCTCCCGCCGAGGCGCTTGTAAGCATCGTGCTGGATGACCCACGGCTGTGCCCGCGGTACTCGGCCCGCATCGTGCGGAACGTGCGCATCGCGCCCTCTCCCATGTGGGCGCAGCGGCGGCTCGAGCTGTGCGGGCTGCGGCCCATCAACAATGTTGTCGACGCGACGAACCTGGTGATGTTGGAGCTGGGCCAGCCGCTGCACGCCTTCGACTACGATCTGCTGCGCGCGCCGCAGGGCGAGCGGCGGCCGCAGATCGTGGTGCGGCGGGCGAGAGCGGGCGAGCGCCTCGTGACCATCGACGGAGAGGACCGCAGCCTGACGCCGGAGATCCTGCTCATCACAGACCCCTCTGGGCCCATCGCGCTGGCGGGGATCATGGGCGGGACCTCCACCGAAATCCACTCCGGGACCACCACCGTCTTGCTGGAATCGGCGCACTTCGACCCGGGCACGATCCGGCGCGGCGCGCGCGCCCTGGGGATGAGCACGGAGGCCTCCTACCGCTTCGAGCGCACGGTCGACCCCGGCGGGACCGTGCGGGCGCTCGACCGCGCGTGCGAGCTAATTGGAGAACTCTCGGAGGGCGCGCCGGAGGTGGCCGCGGGGGTCGTGGACGCGTACCCCGAACCGATCGAGGAGGCTCAGATATGGCTCCGGCCGGCGCGCGCGAATGCGCTGCTGGGCCTCACCTTGTCGGCGGACACGATGGCGGAGCACCTGCGCAGGCTGGGACTGTGCGTCGAAGTCGGCGACGTCCTGCGCGTGCGCGTGCCGACGTTCCGACAGGACCTGAAGCAGGAGATCGACCTCGTCGAGGAGGTCGCGAGGGTGGAGGGCTACGATCGGCTCCCCGAGACGCTTCCCGGAGCCACGCAGGTTGTGGGCCGGCTATCCGCGGAGGCGGCGCTTGAGCGGGAGGTGCGCGGGGTGATGCGGGGGCTCGGCCTCAGCGAGGCCGTCACCTCCAGCCTCGAGTCGCCGGAGGCTCTGGCCCGGCTGGGCATCCCGGAGGGGCACCCAATGGGCCGGGCGGTGCGCCTCACAAACGCGAAGACCATCGATCGGTCGCAACTACGGACAACCCTGTTGTCCTCCCTGCTCGATGTGGTGGCCGAGAACCGTCGCCGGGGCGTCGAAGACGTGAGCCTGTTCGACCTAGGGCGGGTGTACTTTGATCGGGGCCCCGACCAGCTCCCGGACCAGCCACAGCACCTCGGCATCGCAGGGATGGGGGTGCGCTGGCGCGGCCGGTGGGCCCTGCCGCGGGGAAAGGCCGGGTGGGACTTCTACACGCTGAAGGCCGTCGTGGAGTCTGTGGTCGCGGCGACGACCCGAATGTCGGCGGAGTTCGAGCGCGGCGCGCATCCCGCGCTCGAGCCCGCCCGCACGGCGCGCGTGTCGCTGGACACAGAGACGATCGGATTCCTGGGCGAAGTCAGCGCCTCTGTGCGCGCGGCCTATGATCTGCCTGATCCGGTGTTCGTTGCAGAGATCGACCTGGAGGTCCTTCGCAAGCACATCGCGGGGGAGCCGCGATACCGGCCTGTCAGCCGTTTCCCGTCGGTATCGCGAGATGTCGCTTTCCTGCTGCCCCGGGGCGTCGATGCGCGGCGGGCGGAGTCAGTCATCCGCGAGGCTGCGGGCGAGAACCTGGAGTCGCTGTCGCTGTTCGACGCATATGAGGGAAAGCCGCTGCCCGAGGGCCAGCGGAACCTCGCGTTCTCCCTGATCTTCCGGCGGCATGACCGAACCCTGACTGACGACGAGGTCAGCGCAGTGATGGAGGGCGTGCGGTCGGCCCTCCGCGCGCGATTGGGAGCCCAGATCAGGGAGTAGCAGGCCGCGGCATGCCGCGGCCCACACCCAAGCCAAGGGCCGCGGGACCAACCAGGCGGCTGCTAGACGTGGCTGCACCCGCTGGGCGTCGTCCGAGCCTGGCGGGCGGGGGCCTAACCCTGGTCCATGCCCTCGTTGGCGCTCTCGCCCTGGGTTCGCCTGCGCTCCAGGAACTCTCGGCCGCGCTCGGCGGCCGCGTCCTTGAGCTTGAGCGCTTTCGCCTTGACCTGCTCTCGCGTCTCCTCGCCGGCCTGCGGCGCGAAGAGCAGGCCGAGGGCGGCGCCGACGAGGGCTCCGACCAGCAGCCCAGCCAGGAAATCCGTGCTCTTCATGTGAGCGGGCCTCCGTCTCCCTGTGCGCGGTGGTGTCGTGCGGCGGTTTGTCAGCGGATTGTACCGGTGTTGGGGCCGGGCGTCAACCTGCAAACGCACGTCGGCCCCCTCCGCCAGGGCCGAGCAGGCGTGGCGCGGGGCGGGCGGACGGGTCCGAAAGGTCGGCAGCATTTCGCAGCGAATCCAAACAATGAGGCGGGCTGCACGACGCGTCGCTTGCCTATGGGGTTCTGTACATCCAGGCAGTCCGTGAGAGCCCAGGGGGCGGCGTCGGTGCGCCGTGGGGCCGCCCGCTTCCTCGTTCGGCGATGTTGGGCGTCTGGTTTCGCCGCCGCTCCAACGGGCAAAGCTTAGGGATGGCAGTGCCAGTGCCGCCCGGCTCGTCGGCCCTCGCGAGGAGCCAGAGCCAACGGTGCCGGAGGATATGGCCGTTTTCGGCCTCGCCTGCGGGCGGCTGGAGCGCAACCTGGAGGAGATCTGAGCGCGGCCCGGGCTTGCTCGGACAGGGCCGCGGCGTCGACCTTATGAAGAGCATCTGGCGCAACCGGGCGGCGATCGGGGTTGGTGCCGGCATAGGCGCCATGCTGGCGATCGTCACCTTGTTGACCTACCTCGACGGGGGCGCGTCGGGCAGCTTCATCCACTTCTACTACATCCCGATCGTGGTCGCGAGCTTCTTCCTGGGGGACCTCGGCGGGATCGTCACCGCCTTCGCGGCCGCCCTGCTCGCGGCGATCGTCCCGCTCAACGTCGCAACCGGCATGCCCCAGCCCTGGAAGGATATCATCATCCGCCTTGTGCTGTTCTACTTCATCGGCATCATGACCGCGCGCCTTTTCGCGAAGCTGGAGGAGCGCCGCGCGGACGCCGCCAGCTTGCTCAACGTCTCCAGTTCGGTCAACGCCTCGCTGCGCCTCAGCGAGGTGCTGCGCACGATCGCCGAGACCGCGGTGCGCATCACCGCCGCCAAGGCCTGCTCCATCCGGCTGCTCAGCCGCGACCGCAATGAGCTTACGCCCGCCGCGAGCTACGGGCTCAGCCTCGACTACCTCGCGAAAGGACCGCTGCGCGTTGCCGACAGCCCGCTGGACCAGGAGGTCCTGGCCGGGCGCACGGTCACGATCCTGGACGTTCGTGTCGATCCGCGCTTTCGCTATCGGGACGAGGCCGCAGCGGAAGGCATCGTCTCGGTGCTCTGCATGCCCCTGAGGCGAGGAAGCGAAGTATTCGGCGTCCTGCGCGTCTACTCGCAGGTTCGCCACCAGTGGTCGCGGCGGGAGCGCCGCCTGCTCCAGGCCTTCGCGGACCAGGCGTCCGTTGCCATTCACAACGCCCGCCTGCACGAGAACCTGCGCCGCAGCTACTGGGAGACCGTCAACGCTCTGGCGCGGGCCATCGAAGCAAAGGACCCCTACACGCTCGGCCACTCGGAGCGCGTCACCGACTACGCCCTCCAACTGGGGCGCGCGCTCGAGCTTGACCCGGAGGGGCTCGAGATTCTGCGGTTCGCCGCCACCCTGCACGACATCGGGAAGATCGGCCTCACTGACGAGTCCCTGGCGCGCGGCGGCCACCTCGACATGTCCGACGAGATCTCGCTGCGCATGCACCCCCTCATCGGCATCAGCATACTGCAGCCCATCGAGTTCCTTGCGCCCGTGCTGCCCGCGGTTCGCTACCACCATGAGCGGTGGGACGGGAAGGGACACCCGGAGGGGCTGGCCGGCGAGGAGATTCCGCTGCTCGCGCGCATCTTGGCCGTCGCCAACGCCTATGACCGCCTCCGCACCGGCACCCCCGGGCGCGGCGGTCTGTCCGAGACGGAGGCGGCCCGGGCCCTGCGGCGCCTCGCGGGCACAGAACTGGATCCGCAGCTCACCGAGACCTTCCTCGAGTCGCTGGGCACGCCCAAGCCCCGGCCGCGGTCGGACGCGGCGCGCGCCGAGCCCGACTCGGCCGCGTAAGCCGGGTCGGGGCCGCTACCTGGCCGCCATTCTCGCGGCGAAGGCAATCGCCTCCACCATGCTGGTGGCGTCGGCGACCCCCGCGCCCGCGATGTCGAACGCGGTGCCGTGGTCGACGGAGGTGCGGACGATGGGCAGGCCCAGCGTCACATTGACCCCGCCCGACCGGAGCCGCCCGTCGGGCCCCGGCCGGAACCCAACGGTCTTCACCGCGATGTGGCCGTGGTCGTGCAGCATCGCCACCACCCCGTCGAACTCGCCAGCGCGATGGCGCGCGAACACGGTGTCCGGAGGGATCGGGCCGGTGGCATCTATGCCGGCAGCGCGCGCGTCGGCGATGGCGGGCGAGATCTCCCGCTGCTCTTCGTCACCGAAGAGCCCCGACTCACCCGCATGCGGATTGAGGCCCGCCACGGCGATCCGCGGTTGCGGGATGCCGGCGCGCTGGAGCGCCTCGTGCATCAGCCGGGTGACGGCGAAGACGCGGGCGCGGTGCACGCGGTTGCAGGCCTCGCGCACCGACACGTGAGTGGTTACGTGGGCGACGCGCAGGTGGCCCTGCGCGAGCATCATCGCCACCTCGGGCGCGGCGCACAGGGCGGCGAGCATCTCCGTGTGGCCGGGGTAGGGAACGCCGGCCAGGCGAAGCGCCTCCTTGTTCACGGGCCCGGTGACGATGCCGGCGACCTCCCCGGCGAGCGCGAGAGCGACGGCGCGCTCGATGTACGCGGCGGCGGCGGCTCCCGCCGCGGCGCTGGGCCTTCCCATCGGGATTGCCTCAGGGTCCGCGTTATGCAGGTCCAGCAGGCAGGGCCGGCCTGCGCGGCGGGCCGCTTCCGCGGGGCTCTCGACGGTCGCCAGCGGAGAGCGGCGGCCCGCCGCCGCGGCGGCGCGCGCGAGCACGCGTGCATCTCCGACCACCAGCAGGCGGGCGGCGACCCGCGCTTTGCGCGAAGCCAGCGCGCGGACGACTACCTCGGGACCGATCCCCGCCGGGTCGCCCATGGTGACCGCGAGCAGCGGCCGCCGATCCTCGGTCATTCCTCAGCCTCCAGCGCTGCCGCGCGCAGATGGAGATAGTCCAGCAGCGTCACCACCGCAGAGTCGTCGCCCGCCGCGCCCGGCTTCAGAACGACGGGTCGCCCGGCCAGCACGCCGCCGACGATGCGGCCCGCCGCGACGCCCGGGAGAGGCTCGTCGTCCACAGCGACGGCCTCCGCGCCCAGCGCCCCGAGGACGCCGTGCGCGGTCGCCCCCCCGCCGACCAGGAGACCCCGGGGCGCTCGCATCCGGGCGACGACGAAGGCCAAATGGGCCAGATGCTCGACCACCAGGCCGACGGGATCGTCGACATCGGGCAGGGGTCCAACCGCGTACACGAGCGCATTTCTTCCCGCGGCCAGCTCGGCCGCGGCCCGGTCTATCGCCTCCCTCAACGCGGGCAGCTTCTCCTCCATGCGCGACAGGTGCTGGCAGGCCAGCGCCACCGGGGACAGGCCCGCTGTCTCCGCGGCGCGCCGCACCTGGGCCGTCAGCGCGTCGCTTGAGGTCGCGAGGACGGCGAAGACGGGACCTCTGCCCGGACCGGGCCAGCTCCGGCGCGAGGGCGCGCCGAAGAGCTCGCGGCCAATCGCGGCGGCCAGGCCGGCCGACCCGGCCACCACAGGCGGCGGCGACATCGCCAGAATCATCTGCGCGATGGCGTCGAGGTCGGCGTCGCTTTCGGCATCGCACACCACGACCCCGCGCGAGTGCGCTTTCACCGAGGGCCGACCGCTGCGGACGGCCGACAGAGGAAGGGAATGAACCGGAAGCCCGGGCCACTGGCTGCGGAGCAGGTCCAGCAGCTTCGACTCCCGAACCGGCGCCTCGGGATCGCGGGACATCTCCGTCTGGGCGACCGGGACGCCGTTCACCAGCACCTCGCCCTGCACAGTCGTCCGGCCCCGGGATGGGAACGCCGGTGCCAGCACCACCGGCCGCTTCGCGACGTCGCGGGCGGCGGCCAGGTACGCGCCTATGCTCCCGCGCGCGTTGGAGTCCACCTTGACGTACAGAAGGGCGGCCCCAGCATCCTGGACGGCCTCGAGGGCGACCTTCGTGGCCCGGTAGGCATCCGCGGGGCCGCAGGGCCGGCACTCGGTCGTGACCGCGAACGCGGCGCGGCCCGCGAAGTCGCGCGGGTGGGCCGTCAGCGAGACCGGGACGTGCTCGCCGGGACGGGCCAGCGCGGCGGCCGTGTCAGCGGCTCCCGTGAGGTCATCGGCCACCACTCCAATGGGGGCACCGGACACGAGGATCGGGCTTCTGCGCGCGGGCGGATGTCCCCTGTCCGAGGGCAGGAAGCTCCTGTGTCCCGACGAAGTGACGAAGGGGTGTGCGTTGCCCATGGGCTGGGCGGCGCCGGGCCTAGGCAGGGGGCGGACTTGGGCGACGAGATGCGTCTGCTGTACCAGGTGCAGCAGGCTGATACAGAGATCGCGCGGCTGCGGCAAGCCCTGGCCGAGCTGGACAGCGGTGCGGGGCTGGAGGCCGAACTGACGGCCGGGGAAGCCGAACTGGCGCGGCTGCGCGCGGACCATCATGCGACCGAGAGCGAGCTGACCGTCCAGAACCTCGAGCTGCGCACGCTGGAGGAGAAGCGGGATCGGTTCCGGGCCCAGCTCTACGGTGGGACGGTGCACAACCCGCGGCAGCTTGGGGACCTGCAGGGCGAGGTAGAGATGCTGTCGCGCGAGATCGGGCGGCTGGAGGAGCGGGTCCTCGAGCTGATGGAAGCCATGGAGGAGCAGCGAGAGGCGCTGCGGGAGCGGGAGGCGCAGCAGGCGGCGATCCGGCGTCAGCTCGAGGAGGTAAGGGCGAAGTACGAGGAGGCGAGCGCGCGGCTGCGGGCGGAGGTCGCCGAGGTGGAGCGCCATCGCGAGGAGGCGGCCCAGCAGGTTTCCCCGCGGCTGTTGAAGCGATACGACCAGATCCGGGCGCGGCAAGGGAACCTTGGCATTGTGCGCGTGACCGGCCCGACCTGTCCGGGATGCCACATCGCCTTCCCGTCGGACACGCTGAAGAGCCTGAAGGCGGGCCGCGAGCAGCTCGCCTGCGACAACTGCGGCCGCCTCCTGTTCTGGGACCCCTCGGACTCGGATTGAGGAACGGTCGGCTCTAATCAGGGCATGCGCTGCCGCGTCGGGCGAGCAGCTTCCGCGGGCGCGCTGGCCGGGGGGTCGGCCGGGTTGGGGTCGCGGGGCGCAAATGCCATTCCGGGAGGATCTCCGGTGAGAGACGTGGCGGCCAGCCTCGACCCGCGCGGCATCACGGTGCAGCGGGTCGGTGTGAAGGACGTACATATGCCGGCGAGGCTGAAGCGCAAGAGCGGAGGCCTGGACTCGGTGCTCGCGCGCATAGACATGGGGGTGGAGCTGCCGCACCAGTTCCGCGGCACCCACATGAGCCGCTTCGTCGATATCCTGTTCAGCTGGAGCCAGCGGACCATCGGCAAGCCGGAGCTCCAGGAGATGCTGCGCGAGGCGTGCGATCGGCTCAGCGCGCGGAGGGCCGAGATCGCGGTTGCGTTCAAGTACTTCATCGTCAAGCGGTCGCCGGCCACGGGCAGTGAGAGCGCCCTCGACTATGACTGCATGTTCGAGGGCGTCCTGGAGGACGGGGACTACGCGTTCGTCATGGGCGTGGAGGTGCCCGTGACGATCCTCTGCCCCTGCAGCAAAGAGATATCCCGCTATGGCGCCCACAACCAGCGCGCCATCGTCAAGGCGCGGGTGCGCGCGCGGCCGGATGTCATGATCTGGATCGAGGACCTCGTCGCGCTTCTCGAGGCGCAGGGGAGTGCCGAGATCTACCCGCTGCTGAAGCGCGAGGATGAGAAGCTCGTGACCGAATCGGCCTACGAGAACCCGAAGTTCGTCGAGGACGTCGTGCGCGATGTGGTCGGCCTCTTGAGAGCCGACCCGCGCGTTGAGTGGTTCCAGGTGAGCTGCGAGAGCCTGGAGTCGATCCACAACCACACGGTCTACGCCTTCCAGGAGGAGGCGAAGGCGTCGGCGGGGCCGAAGGTCGGCAAGGGCCGAGGGGAGGTCGGGTCATGACGGGCGCGAAGGTGACGATCGTCGGGGCGGGAAGGGTCGGAGCGAGCGCCGCCTACGCGCTGCAGCTCGGCAGCACTTGCCGCGAGCTGGTGCTCGTCGACGTGGCGAGTGACCTCGCCCGCGGCGAGGCGATGGACCTGATGCATGGTCGGGCGATTGCCGGCGGGCCGTGCATCGCGGCGGGAGACTATGATGCGGCCCGCGGCTCGGATCTCGTCATCGTGACGGCCGGCCTGCGGCGCAGGCCCGATGAGTCCCGGCTCGAGCTCATCGAGCGCAATGTGACTCTGTTTCGCACGATCATCAGGGAGCTGAAGGAGGCCGGCGCCGGCGATGCCGTGTTGCTGGTCG
>Ga0123519_10002840_pt1 | contig 28975 bp, 24 predicted proteins | sample YelNatPaOPRAMG02_FD_87396 | JGI IMG/M metagenome (GOLD analysis project Ga0123519, IMG submission 87396) | Hot spring microbial communities from Yellowstone National Park - Yellowstone National Park OP-RAMG-02 (version 2) | ecosystem: Environmental > Aquatic > Thermal springs > Hot (42-90C) ... | reverse complement strand
CGGGCAGCGCGGGCATTGGAAGGATGCCCTCCAGGCCCCCGGCGCCGCGCAGATGCGCCACCTCCGCGCGCTGATCGAGTCGCGCCCCTTCCTCACCCGCATCCCCGATCAGAGCCTGATCGGGGAAGGCGCAGGGGAGAGCGTGCACCACATACAGGCGACGCGCGACGAGGGCGGCTCCTATGCGATGCTGTATGTGCCAGACGCCAGCCGTCAGCTCACGGTGGACACTGGCGCGCTCTCGGGAAAGCGCCTGAGGGCCTGGTGGTACGATCCGCGCACGGGCAAGGCGACCGCAATCAAGGGGGATTTCCCGGTCGGCGGGAAGCTGCAGTTCACCACCCCGGCGCAGGGGCCAGACTGGGTGCTGGTTCTGGATGACGCGGCGCGACGATTCGGGCCGCCCGGCGGAAGAAGCAGATCCTAACCCTCCTCATTCGCGCCCCGCCACCGGCCCTCAGCCTGCCGCGGCCGCGTGGCGGCCATGGGTCTGCGAGGACAGGCTGCGCGGGAGTCCCGGCCCGCCTCGGGTACCCCGTAACACTCTCCCGGGTGGGTCCACCTCTGACCGCTCCTGTAACCTACCGCAAATGACAGCGGGCGGGACGTTGACAGGTCGGCCGCTTGCCCCTATCCTGCCAGTGCGCGCCGGCCAGCGGCAACTGTCGGTCGCCAACGGCGGCGACGGCAACTCTCAGTTGCGGGACGAGGAGCAAAGAGGTGAGACAGATTCTGGTAGCCGTGCTGCTCTGTCTGTGCGCCGCCGCGGGCCTCGCAGCCGCGGCCTCGGAGCGGCTCACTCTCCCTGGCACCGGCTTCTCTGTGGTGCCCCTGGAGGGCTGTCGAGCGCTGATCATGTCCCTGGCTCCCTCCGGCGGCTTCGCGCCCAACGTGAATGTACAGGTGCAGCCCTACTCTGGAACACGGGACCAGTACGCGGCCTTGTCGAAGAGCCAGCTCGCGAACCTGGGTCTCGCCCTCGTGAGGGAGCAGAAGAACGGGGCCTCCGGCTGGACTGCCGAGTACACCGGGAACATGGCAGGCCGCGACCTGCACTGGTATGCGAGGGCGGAACTGAAGGGCGGGAACGTTTATCTCGCGACGGCCACCGCAGCGAAGGAGCAGTGGTCCTCCGTGTCGCCCAAGCTCAAGGCCTGTGTCGATAGCCTCAGAACGACGAAATGACCACGCTGATCGCGCCGCCACGAGGAGGCAGACTGTGATCGAGCTGTTCGACGCGCAAGCGGGGTTTGGCGGCGGCCGACGCGGCCAGCCCTGGGTTCCCTCCGCGGAGGAGTTCCTGGGGCACATGGAGCGACTCTCGATAGCGCGGGCCCTGGTGCGGACCGACTTCGAGGAGATGGACAGTGACCCCATGTACTCGAATCGTCTGCTCTACGAGACGTGCGAGCGCCACACGCGCCTGGTGCCCTGCCCGACTGTGCTGCCAAGGGGGCACGGGGACGTTCCATCCGAACGCGAGCAGGTGGACGAGCTGATCGCCCGCGGCGGCGGGGCCGCCGTGCTGAGGCCCCAGCAAGATGGATGGACCACGGCCGAGTGGTGCGCGGGAGAGCTGCTCGGCCTCCTCGAGGAGCGGAGGATACCCGTGCTGTGTAGGAATTCTGCCCTTGGCTTCGAGGCTGTCGCCGACCTGGCGAAGCGATACCCCGCTCTTCCCATCATCATGTTCCAGCTCGGCTTCCGCTCCCAGCGGCTGCTGATATCTCTGATGAAGGCCTTCCCAAACGTCTACCTCGCCATCGGCAGCCCGTACAGCGTTCACCTCGGAATCGAGTCGGCGGCCGCCCACGTCGGCGCGGAGCGCCTGCTGTTCGGCAGCGGCTTCCCCGACGCTGACCCGATGGCGTCCATCACGATGCTGACTTATTCGGACCTGAGCGACGCCGACAAGCGGCTCGTCGGGTCCGGAAACCTCGATCGCTTGATCGGAGGAATCCGCCGATGACGACGCTGCTGGAGAAAGGCCGACTGGGACAGTCCCTGGCCGCCTACGAGATCGTGGACATGCACGCCCACCTCATACCGGGTATCGTGCCCTGGGGCGAGGACCCGGCCGATCACCTCGTTCGCGCGATGGATCAGTCTGGCGTGAAGACCGCCCTGGTCAGCTCGCTGTCGCCCTCGGGTTTCCGCATGAGGGCATGCAACGACCTCATGCACGAGGCGATGCGGCGCTATCCGGACCGACTCCTCGGCTACGTGTACGTCTGGCCGGGCGATCCTGAAGCCGTCAGGAGCGAGGTCGAGCGGCGTCTGGCGCAGGGCTTCACGGGCATCAAGATGCTCGTGCTGATGGGCTACGATTACGTATATCCTGGCTACGCACCGGCGTTCGAGATCGCCAACGAACGCCGGCTTCCGGTGCTTCTGCACACCTACGGGGGACAGGCCGGGCTTGACGACGTGCCCGTGCTGGCCCAGCGCTATCCGCAGGTCAACTTTGTCCTGGCCCACGCCGGCGCGCAGCAGGTGGAGCACCACATCCGCATTGCCCGACAGGTCGAGCGGGCGTACCTGGAGCTGTGCACGAGCACGGCGACCTACCGGGCGGTGGAGACGTTGTTCGAGAATGTGCCGGTGGAGCGGATTGTCTGGGGCTCGGACGATCTCCCGCTCAACATGTCACACCAGCTTGGGAAGGTGCTCGGCGCGCAGATCCCCGAGGAGGCGAAGCTCCAGATCATGTCGGGGAACGCCCGCCGCATCCTTGCCGACATCTGCAGGTAGGCCGGGCTCCCGCCCGTCGTAGCCACCAGCCGGGCGCTTCGTTCGGCAACGCTCGCCGGGCGGCCCATGCGAGCAACTGCGAACAGCCATCACCGGCCGGCAGCTTCTCCATGCAGAAGGCGGCCGGCCTCGATGCGCGCGGCGTCCCATGCCGCGGGGTCGTTTCGCCAGATCTCGACGTTCCCGATGGCGGCCTCGCCGAAGGGCATGGTATGGACGACCGAGTTCACGAGGCGGTCGGCGTCCTCCCCTCTCCCTCCCTGCTGAAGGAGCCAGAAATACTCGTAGTCCTGGAACCCGCGCCGCTGCGCCTTGAGCCTGATCGTCGGGATCGGGTCGCGCGAGCCGACCACATCGCCTCTGTAGATGAGCAGGCCGGAGCCGTTGTACGCGACATGTTCGGTGACCCAGTTCAGGGCCTCCGTCCACGCTCGATCCGCGGCCCAGTCGAACTCCCACTCGCAGTATCCGCACCGATGCTTCCACGCGGCCCATCCCAGCCCGCGGCACGTCAGCATGTCGAGGTCGAGGAAGGTGTTGGAGCCGCAGGCCGAGTTGGTTCGGCTCTCGTAGATGACCGGCCCGTAGAACCACGGCTCCACGCCTAGCTGCCTGAAGTGCGCGACCGTGTCGTGGTCGAACCCCACCGTATGACAGACCCAGAGATCGATGTACGGGTGCATCCGGTCCATGGCCTGGCGCGAATAGCTGCCATCGATGCGATACTGAAACCACCCCTTCCCCAGGCCGCGCCGCAGGAGCAGGGAGTAGTACACCATCTTCTCGTAGGCCTCGTCGTAGTACGCCTCGTCCAGGCCGTTGAGGAACACGACCTTCCCGACGCGCTGCCGGTTGGGATCGCTGTCAAAGTGCTCCCTGACCTGCCGCGCGGTCTCCACCCACACCTGCTCGAACTCCGGCGTCGCGCCCTCGCGGGGCATAGCGATGGGCCACGCGCCGCCGTGCTGAGGCGCCTTCCCACAGTCAAACGGAAGCAGCACGTGGTCGATGGGCACACCGTAACCGGGGCCCCAGTACCCGTGCTCGGCGGTGAAGGCCGATCCGTCGAAGTACTTCTGGAGACGTCTGTCGTACGCGCTCCAGTCGATGGTGACGCGCGTCCCGCTGAGCTTCAGGTCAGGCCGATAGTAGCAGATGCCCGGCTGGAAGCGGTGACGCTGGGCCATCTGGTAGTAGCGCAGCTCCGTATCCGGGTCCATGTCTTGCAGCGAGTTGTTGAAGATGTCACCGCGGCAGTGGGTCTCATCCGGCAGCGCGAAGTCCCACACCGTCAGTCTGACCTTGAGCTCTCGCTTCCCGCCCGGCCACGAGACCCGTACGACGCCCGCGTACGCCCCCGGGGGCGCCTCCGCGCGCTCGCGCGGCACGTAGACGTCGACGAACAGCGTCTGGTTGCGGTGCGAGGGGCCGATAGCGTTGTCAGGATCGGGAAGGCTGAAACTGAGCGGCCGTCCCTCGGGAACCGGAAGCAGCGCATCCGGGTACCAGCCCGGGCCCAGCGAGGTGCGCTCGTAGCCGGTCGACGGCTGGTTGACGCGGACATACCAGGCCTTAAAGAGCGCGATGCACCTGCCGTCCAAGCACGCGCCGCCGGGCCCTGTCAGGCGGTCGAACTCCACAGAGACAGGCCCGACCGGCCGGTCTGCCTCCACGATGACCTGGAAGGCCACAAACTCGTTGCGGGCGGCGTGAAGGGAGATCGTCCCGGACGCGGCGTCCCACACCGAGTTGCCTGACTTGTAGTCCCCGGTCGGGTAGTCCGAATGGATATCCGGCCGGTCCTCGAAGTACCGGCCAGTCTCCGGGTTCACGCGCACGCCGTCGTGCGTAGCCCACACTCGGACCGAGCCATCCGCCATCGGCCTTGCTCCTTCTTCACCCAGGTAAGATGCGCCCGCGAGGAGGGCGGCGTATGCTCGGGCCGGGTCGGGCGCAGGCGATGCCGACGACCCTGCCGAGGCGCACCCGCGCCCTGCAAGGGCCAGTGCGACGACGCCGATGGCGCCCAGACGCGCCCCGCCTCTTGCGATCAACGTTCCCTCCATCCGGCCGGTTTGCCCGGCCGGTCCGGCAGATCGGCCACGTTCAGCTCCTCACGAGTCCACAGCCACCGTCCCCTGTTGGCAGACTTCTCCCGGGCCCAAACAAGCACCGGGTTCGCAGCATGCTACACCGTGGGCGAGGCTGTTTCCTGCCGCGGCGGGGGCGGGGCGCGCTCGGCGACCGCGCGCAAGGACTCGGCAGGCGCGGGCGCAGAATCTTGAGGTATGACCACAGGCGCTGTTGCCAGGGAAGCCCCTCCAAAGGCGCCCTCTCGCGCGCGTGGAGGCGTCACCGCGCGTGCAATTCTCCTGGCCTTCCTCCTCACCCCGCTGAACGTGCTTTTCCTCGTGCGCGGGACCTGGCTGTGGGGCGGGATAACGGGCGACATGTCGCTGTTCATGAATGCGGTGGGGGCGCTTTTCCTGGGGGCGGTGGTGAACCACTGGCTGCGGCGGCATCGTCCGCGCTGGGCCTTCTCCGCGGGAGAACTGCTCACCATCTACCTGGCTCTGGCCATCGGCACCGGCCTGACCTGCAGCATCTGGGACGTGGGCGGCTCCGCGCCGATCTACATGACCTACCCATTCTGGTTCGCCACGCCGCAGAACCGCTGGGAGGAGCTGGTGTGGCCCAACCTGCCGAGCTGGCTCACGGTCCAGGATCGGTCAGTGCTTGAGGGCTTCTACTACGGGCAGACAACGCCGTACACGGGCAAGATTCTGCGGGCATGGGCGGGGCCGGCGCTGTGGTGGACCTTGCTGGTCTCCACCATCATGTGGGTGGGCCTCTGCGTGAACTCCATCCTTCGGCGCCGCTGGGCCGACGAGGAGAAACTCGCCTTCCCGATGACGGTGCTGCCGGTGCAGCTCGTCGATGCCCGACATTCCCTGCTGGGCAGCAAGCTCTTCTGGATCGGCGCCGGTGCAGCCGCAGGGATCAGCATCTGGAACACCCTGGTTGCGCTCGCACCGTCTCTGCCCTCCATCCCGATGGGCTGGGACTTCTCCACGCTCATCGCGAATAACCGCCCCTGGAACTTCCTGCGCTTCAGGAGTATCTCCTGGGATCCGTTTTCGGTCGGCCTGACCTACCTGATCCCCCTCGACCTCGCCTTCTCCACGTTCGTTTTCGGGTCGATCTGGGCGATGCAGTACGTTGTGTTCGGCCAGCTCGGCTGGTGCGTCAGTCAGTGGTCGGGCTTCCCGTATGGCGAGCAGCAGACGGCCGGCGGCTTCATCGCTCTCGCCGTCGTCACCCTCTGGCTCGATCGGCGATTCCTCGGGCGGGTCCTGCGCCGCGCGTTCGGCCTCGGTCCACCGGTGCCGGGGGAAGCTGAGGAGGGCCTTACCTATCGGGCCGCGACCATCGGCGCGCTGGCCGGGCTCGGCGTGCTCTGGTGGCTCTTCCAGCGCGGGGGAATGGCCGCGTGGGTCACCGGGCTCTTCCTCGTCCACTACTTCCTCATGATGATCATGATGGGACGTGTGCGCGCCCAGCTTGGCGCTCCCAGCCACCAGTTCTACGGTGCCATGCCCGGCTGGGTGCTGCCCACCCTGGCCGGGACCGGCACCCTGGGGTCTCGGACTCTCGGCATGCTCTACATGATGCGGCCGCTGATGCTGGAGCAGCGAAACCACCCCATGCCCAACCAGCTCGAGGGCCTAAAGATGGCCGAGGGCGGCCGGATGGACCGCCGACGCCTGACTCTGGTGATGGCAGCCGTCCCCGTGGTGGCCCTCATCGCCTTCTTTTGGGCCACCCTTCAGACAGGCTACCACCTCGGCATGTCCTCCGTGAGGACGAGCGCGTGGTACACGCGCATCGGCGGCTGGGCCACCGAAGAGCTGCGGACCGACGTCGAGAACCCCGGGGGGACGCAGCTAGGCGGCTCCCTCGCAATTGCCATCTCGCTGATCATCACCTCCGTCTTGTACTACCTGAAGCTCCGGTTCTCTTGGTGGCCGCTGCATCCGGTCGCTTACCCGATCTCCACCTCCAACACGATCGCCGGCATCGCCCCGGCTCTCTTCCTCACCTGGCTCATCAAGTCGCTGCTGCTGCGGTATGGCGGGCTGCGAGCACATCGCACCGCGCTGCCGCTGTTCCTGGGCCTCATCGCGGGCGACGCCACCGTCGCCCTGCTCCGGGAGATCGTATTCACGATCACCGGTCATCGCGTCTGACCGCGCCGACCGCAGGCCGCGGCAGCGCGATCCGCCTCGCCCAGGCCCTTCAGGGCTGGTCGGCGCCCGGCGCAGTCTGCTGGGGTCGCGCGGCGCGGTCGAAATCCTCGGGGCAGTCCGCCAGACGGCTCACCGTCGCCGTCCGAGCGTGATCAGTGAGGTGCAGGTCCCCGGATCCGACGTCCCGGAACCACGAGTCCTCGACTCCTGACGTCTGGTTGCCGCGCTGGGTAACGCCGCCCTGGTCGCCCCAGATACGGCCGCGCACCAGGTTGTTTGCGATCTCGACGCCCGAGATATCGTTCCAGTGGTAATGGATGCCACTGCCATCGGCGCCGGGGGTCAGCACCGTGTTGTGATACACCTTCACACCATTGACCCAGCACAGCTCGATGCCGGTGTCGGCCCCGGCCACAATGAAGTTGTTGCGGATGACGCCGTTCGTCATGTGAGGCCTGCTGGGCCCCTCCGTCGAGCCCGACGGGTTCCCGTACGCGATCGAGCGATCGCAGTTGACGAAGACGTTGCGCTCAGACACGACGCCCTCGGATTCGACCCAGACAAAGACGGCGCCGCGACCTCCCCCGTTCGCCCCGCGGATGTCCCGGAAGTAGTTGTCCGCGATAACCCAATTCTTCAGGCGCATGCAGTCGATGGCGGTGATGTAATCCCCCTCCATAAGCCAGGTCGTCGGGGGGATCTTCGTGTTCTCGAAATCGCAGTACCGGATGCTCCCGCCCTCGACAAAGCCGCCTCCCCCGCCCGTGCCCTTAATCGCGCGTGTCCCGATGTTCCGGAATTTGCAGGCGTAGATGTGTACGTCCTTGAGCTGGCGCCCCTCGTGCGGGGTCTGCTCGAGCTTGATGGCATAGGCGTGGCACTCGGCGAAAGTCAGGTACGCGATCGTGACGCCTGTGCAAGCCTGAATCCGCAGGATATCATCTCGCGAGGTGTCGTCCCAGCCAATCCCTCGCAGCTCCACCTTCGAGGCGTCGCCGGAGGCGCCGCGGATCGTCACATTCGTGCGGCTCGTGAGTTGCAGGAAGCCGTCGAGCTGGTACACGCCGTCGGCGATCATGATGGTGTCGCCGTCCCGCGCGTGGGAGACGGCCTCGCGCAGCTCATCCGTGGTGCCCACAGGCACGACGCGGCCGGTCAGCGGCAGCGGCGGTGCAGCCGGCATCCATTCCGGGCGACCTGCGGCGGCGACCCCGCCTATCAGGGCGAGCCACACAAAGGCCCCGATTATCACCAGGAAACCCGGGCAAGCGGACATCGACCCTCCTCCAGATCGGCCCACCGCGGCAGGACTGGGCTGCGCCGCATCCGAGCGCACCCCGACCGACGACTCAGTAGTTCTCCCAGATCTCGTAGCTGTCGGGCCGTTCGAGGCAGGCCCTGGTGCGCCGCCTGATCTCCTCGGCCACCGGCACGGCCTCCGGATTGACGGCCGCGCGGTATGCCGCCTGCTGGCACAGGTTCCGAGCGAGGCTGTGCTCCCGGCGGGACAGCTCCTCGGCAGCTCCCCCCATGCCGATCCACTCCTGCTTCAGCTCAATCATGCGCTGCGCGTTGTCTGGCCGCTTCCGGTCAGCAAGAGCGATCGTTTTCGCTTCCAGCTCGCGGGCGTAATCCATATCCCGCAGCATTTCCCTCGTGCTGTCGTACAGCGACAGCATCTCTTGTGCGATACCCCGCATTTCATCCAGATACTCCGCAAGACTAGGCTTCGCCTCGCGCTGCGCGGCCAGAAAGCGGACCATGTCCTGGGCGAAGGTCTCGTAACGGCCGTTGCGCTCGAACATGACCTGAAGGTGAAAGCACATGTCCTCCGCGCCTCCGATGACGAAGGCGCGCTTCTCGACCTCGTCGCCGGCTTCGAAGATGGCCTTGAGCTCATCCGTCACGTTGCACGTCTCCCCGCCCAGCGCGGCGTCGGGCCGCATCGGCCACCAGGTCGGCCGCCCGTCGGCATCCAGCAGGTCGATCAGCACATCGCCCTGTAGGCTACGCCGGGCGATGTCGATCGGCGTGTCCACCCCCTCCGGGGTCTGCCAGTTGCGCTCCAGAACATAGATAACCGCCTCCCCCTCCGGCCGGATCTTCTTGCCCAGCGACAGCATGGCTCGCCCGTCGGAGAACCATGCCGGAAGCGTGTAGGAGCCGATGCCCCCTCGCCAGTGCTCCTCCTTCTCCTGCCGGAACTCGAACGTCGTCTTCACCCCGTCCTCGTAGAGCTGCGTGAGCCATACCGCAGGGAATGGCGGGCGCCACTCGATTGCCACATCGCGCTCGAAGAAAGACGGCCCCAGCTTCTCGCGATGCCATATGCCGGGCGCTTCGAGCACGGCCAGCGACACGCCCTTGCGTCCTACGAACTCGATCGCCTCGATGCCGGTTCGGCTTCCCCCCTCGGCGAGCCGCAGCCGCACGGCTGGCATGACCTCCTGCCAGGTCATCACCAGCATGCCGTTCTCGCCGCTGACCAGGCCCAGGAGGAAATGCTCGGACGGCAGGTGAAGCGTCTGCGCGGACGGGTAGTCCCGAGGGTCGTAGATCAGATCGTCCCCCACAAAGCTGGGCACGATCGCGAGGTCGATCGGGGCCGCGAAGCGAACCCCGCTTGTCGCCCCCTCGGCCCGAACGGCAACGATGCGGTCATCCCGGAAGGTGAATGTAACAGGCAGACTTTTCGCGCCCGGAGCCTGAAACTCAGCCGTCACAATGACGACGCCGTTGTGCTCGGCCGCAGTCGTCGAGGCGATCACTGCCCGCGCCCCGGAGATGTCGATGGGCGTGATCAAGGCCGTGTTCTCCGAATGCGCCCCGTTCCCGGATACCGCAACCTTCCCCAGGCGCGAGGCGAACGCCACCGACAGGCCGTCTACCTCCACGACGAGATCGCCCCCCAGGGAGCTCGATGCGCGAGGCGAGACCGCGCGCCACGCGCTACGTCCGCCCGTGGGCGGGAGCGCCTGAAGCGGGGCCATGGTGTCCCACAGGCGAATGCGGCCTGACTGCCCTTCCGCGCCCAGGCAGGGCACGACCGACCCCACCAGCGCGACCAGAATAGCCCACCCGAGCCTTCTCTGACGGAGCGAAGCGGCCCACATCGCTTCTGTCCCTCCTGTCTGCTGGCACCGGCGCTGGGAGAGCACACAGACGCCTGCCACACCTCTTCCGCGCAAGTTCGAGCCAACTCGCGCCCGGTCCTGTCGGCCGTCAGTCTACATAGCCGAGCGCCTTGAGCTCCCGCCGCACGCTCTCGGGGAGCTCGCGCTTCGGCCTCGGCGCACTGGTCGCCGCCTCAGGAGACATGAACTCGGCGAGCGGGTGCGCCTGGGTGCGGGCGAACGCCGTGAACACCTCAGCGAGCCGAGCCGCCGTCTCCGGCCGCTGCGCGATGACGTTGCGTAACTGCTTCGGGTCGCGGCGCAGGTCGTAGAGCGCCCGCAACTCCCCTCCTTGATAGAGAATGAGGGACCATTCGGAGTTCCTCACCAGGTAGCTGGGCCACGCTCCGTGGCTTCGCGCGAAGACGAAATCGCGGATCTGCTTTCGGCTGCCGTCCAGCAGCGGCAGGAGCGAGCGACCCTGAATCGCGTCCTGCTTCCACCCAACGCCGAACAGGTCGAAGATCGTCGGCAAGAGATCGACGGTCTGCGTCAGCGCGAAGACATCCCCAACGACGGCCTTCTCGCCCGGGAACCTGATCACCAGCGGGATGTGGACCAGCTCGTCGTAGACTGCGAGCATGTGGTTGATGTAGCCGTGCTCGCCGAAGGCTTCGCCGTGATCCGAGGTGACGATGAGCAGGGTGTTGTCGAGCAGGTTGCGCTCGCGCAGGAGCCTGATCACCTCGCCCACGCCCCAGTCGCCCCACCGAAGATTCGCGTCGTAGAGGTCGGTCCATGTGCCGAGGGGGAAGGGCATCTGGTTCGGCCCCGATCCCCGCTGCGCTCGCTCCACCTCCGGAAAGTCGAAGCGGCCCGGGCGCGAGGGCGGAACCCTGACCGCTGCGACGGCGTCCACGAAGGCGTCAGGCGCCTTGTACGGCGCGTGAGGCGGAAGGAAGTGAAGGTATGCGAAGAACCGCTTCGGATGTTCCTCGTCCAGCCACTTCGCCAGCTCGCGGGTGAGGGCCCCGGGCGCCCGCCACCACTCCCCTCCGCGCTCCGCCCTACCCTTGCCTACGCCGCCGCGACTCCCCGGCCGCGGGAAGACGTAGTCGAAGCCCGCGCCCAGCCCAGCCTCGGGCGACGCGCTCACATTCGAGCTCAGCACCGCGGTGCGCATCCCGACCTGCCTCAGCCCTTCGGCCAGCGTGACGATGCGATCGTCGAGAGCCCCTCGCTCGTGGATGCAGTGCGCGTCCACGTAGAGGCCCGTGAACAGGGAGGCGGTGGAAGGCGTCGTCAGCGAACAGGTCGAGAAGTGGCGGCGGAACACCACCGAATCGCGCGCCAGCTCGTCGATGTTGGGCGTGGTGTTGCGCGGGTAGCCGTAGCAGCCCACCCGGTCGGCCCTCGCCGCGTCGAGCACGCAGATCACCACGTTCGCGGCCCGCGCCTGCGCGCGAAGCGCGCTTGCGGCCGCCTTGCCAACCTCGCGCGCCGGGCGTCTTGGTACCTCCTCAGGGCCGCGAGATGCCGCCAGCTTCTCATCCGAGCTCGCAGCGCGGCTTCGCACGGGCGGGCCGGACGAGCCGGCCGGCCGCACTGGCGGCCGCCCGTGGCAGCCCCCCATGCCGAGCACGACGGAAAGGGCACTGATGAGGGCGATGACAGCCAGTCCCGCCCTCCCCGCGTTCGCAAGCTGTGCCCATCGCCGGTTGTCCCCATCGGCACGGACCGGCCCCCGTGTTGTCATCAGCCGCACACCTCAAAGAAGGACGAATCGACGCCTTGCCAGTGTACCACGGCCCAGCCAGCAGCGCCAACGCGCGGTGCCTCCGCCGTGCCGACTTGCCGGCCGGCCGCTCCTGATGGTACCATCGCCCCGCGTGTCCGCAAGTCGCCCCACGCCGCGGGCCGCAGGAGGGAATGCGAGTGAACCGACGCAAGGACGGGCCGCGCCCGGCCGTGATCGGGCTGTGCTCCGTACGCCTGGAGGGTGCCGCCGACCCAGACGATCTCCTCGGCAGAAACCTGGCCATCATCGACCGCATGGTCGAGCGAGCCGCGGCGCAAGGACTCCGCCTCGACCTCGCCGTGCTGCCGGAGTGCTCGTTTCAGTTCGTGAAGGGGGACGTCCGGGAGGTCGCCGAGACGCTCGACGGCCGAGTCGTTTCTGCTATAGCCGAGAAGGCGCGGCAGCATTCCATCTACGCCACGGCGCCTGCGCAGCTCAGGCGGGACGGCCGGGTATACAACTCCATTGTGATGCTCGGGCGGCAGGGCGAACTGCTCGGCGTCTACGAGAAGGTCTTCCCTGTGATGATGACGGACGGCTCCCTGGAGTACGGGATCACGCCGGGCCGGTGCTTCCCCGTCTTCGATCTGGACTTCGGTCGCGTCGGGGTCCAGATCTGCTGGGATATCGCCTTCGACCAGGGGTGGCAGGCGCTGGCCGACCAGGACGCCGAACTCGTGCTGCACTGCACGGACCCGGCCACGCCGGTTGCGATGCGGGGACGGGCGTGGCAGCACGATTACTATATCGCTACCTCGACTATGCATCCGCCCGCCCTCGCGGTCAACCCGCTCGGCCGCGTCCTGGGCGCGACCGCGGAGTACGACGAGGTACTGGTTCTTCGCATCGACCTGGACTTCCGCGTGCTGCACTCCAACTGCCTCTGGGAATGGCCCGAGTCCAGGCGCCGCGAGTACGAGGGGCGCATCAACATGGAGTGGGATGACGACGCCCACGAGTACCTCGTCACGTCCAATGACCCGAGCCTGCCGGTGAGGGAGTTTCTCAGGCGGGAGGGCCTGCTGACCGGCCGTCAGCGAATCCGACGGAACCTCGAGCTGCAATTGGCCGCGCGCGGTGGCCCGCCGGTCGCGCCGGAACCGCTGGAGCGAGAGTAAGCGCGTCGGCCGCGCCGGCGCGGCCGACGCGTCGCTATCCGCTGTCGCTCATTTCGCCCTGCGCACGCACCGGAACCCGTAGACGTCGTAGTAGCCGATGCAGACATCGGCGTAGGCCGGGTCCTCGGCCGCGCGGTAGGCCGAGCGGCATTCGTCGGCGGGGGAGTTCCAGCTTCCACCCCGCACGACTCGCTTCTCACCCGAAGCCGGGCCCCGTGGATTCTTCGACGGGCTCCGCTTGTAATAGTCAACGTCGTAGAAGTCGTTGCACCACTCCGCCACGTTGCCGTACATGTCGTACAGGCCCCACGGATTGGGCAGCTTCTTCCCCACCTCGCGAGGCCGACCGCCGCTGTTGTCCTTCATCCACGCGAAGTTGCGCAGCGCGGAGGGATTATCGCCGAAGAAGTACCTGGTCGCCTTGCCGGCCCGCGCGGCATATTCCCACTCCGCCTCCGTCGGCAGCCGATATCCGTCGGCCGCGAAGTCGCACTTCCAGGTCTTCGTGTCGTAGCACGGCTTCAGCCCCTCGGCACGCGACCGCGCGTTGCAGTACTTCGCGGCCGCCGCCCATGTCACTTGCTCCGTCGGCGCCTCGGGGTTCCGCCATCGCGAGTAGTCGGCGCCGGTTATCTTCCGGTAGTGCTCCTGCGTGACCTCGTACTTGTCGATGTAGAACGCGTCGACGGACACCCGGTGCGGCGTCTCGTCAGGCGCGCCCTTCGCATCACCCATCGTGAACGTCCCTCCGGGCACGAGCACCATCTCCGCCCCCGAGGCCGTCTTGATCGTCTTGGCGCTCCCGCCGGCATAGGCCCTGAGCGTCAGGCCCGCCGCGCTCAGCACAAGAGCGCCGCCCAGCGCCAGTACCGCCATCCTTCGCAGCATCGCGATCACAGCTCCTCCTGGCCACCCGCGGCGCGGGCGCCTCCGGCGGCCTTCATCAGTAGTTTGCCCACATTTCGTAGCTCTCGGGATGCTCCAGGCAGGCCCTTGCTCGCCTCCTGATCTCCTCGGCAACAGGCATGGCCTTGGCCGGCAACCCGACCGCCCCGTAGCCGGCCTGCTGGTGCAGCTTCCTCGTCAGGGTGTGCTCCTTCCTCGCAAGCTCCTCCAGCGCGCCTCCCATGCTCGTCCAGTCCTGCTTGAGCTCCACCATCCGCTGCGCGTTATCCGGCCTCTTCTCTGCCGCCAGCGCAATCGTCCTGTCACCCAGCTCATGGGCCCAGTCCATGTCCCTGATGGTCCCGCGCGCGCGGTCATAGGTGACCAGGATCTCCTCGGCGATCGCGCGCACCTTCCCCAGGTACGGCGAGGGCGCGGCCCTCGCCTGCGCCTGGGCGTCGCAGTACGCAATGATGTCCTGGGCGAACGGATAGAAGCGGGCGTCGCACGCTAGCATCCTCTCCAGGTAGTAGTACATGTCCTCCACCCCGCCCCTCACAAGATCCTGCTTCTCGACCTCCTGGCCGCTGTCGAAGATCTCCTTCAGCGCGTCGGTCACGGCGCAGGTCGCGGCGCCGAGTACGTGGTCCTCTCTCTTCGGGAACCAGCTCTCCCGCCCCTCCTCGTCCAGGAAGCCGGCCAGCACCTCTCCGCTCAGGGTCCGCCGGGCCACGTTGGCCGGCGTGAGGACGTTCGCGGGCGTCTCCTCGTTTCCCTCGATGAAGTAGATGATCGCATCGCCCTCCGGTGGGATCTTCTTCCCCAGGGAGAACATCGTCTTCCCCTCCGAGAACCACACCGGGTAGGCATAAAACCCCACGCCCCCGCGCCACGTCCGCTCCCGGCCGCGGCGGAACTCGAAGGTGGTCTTCACTTCGTCCTCATATAGCTGCGTCAGCCACACGGCCGGGAAGGGTGGCTGCCACGAGATCGCGACGTCCCGCTCCAGAAACGCCTGCGCGTTCAGAGGCTCCCGATGCCAGATGCCAGCAGCGTCCAGCAAAGCCAGAGAGATGCCTTGTCCCCCCGTGAAGTTCACGGCGGAGAAGCAGTTGCCTTCGCCGCGAATGAGCTGAACTGAGGGGACCCGATCCTGCCAGGTCATGGTCATCATGCTGGCCTCTCCGTCGAGCAGCCCCAGCAGCACATGCTCTGACGGCAGCGACAGCGGCGCTCCCGGCGAGTAGTCTCGCGCGTCGTAGATGAGGTCGTCGCCGACGAAACTGGGCACGATGGCCGCCGCCAGCGAGGCCGCCACTGTGAGGCGGCCGGTTCCCTCACCCGGCGCAACGCGCACGATGCCGTCACCCGCGAGGGAGAAGCGGACCGGCATCTTGCCCGCCCCCGGCCCGCGAAACACCGCGTCAACAGCTATTGCATCATCCTTGACACTCAGGCTCGCCGAGAGCGACGCGCCGCGCGCCGGCATGCCGCCTGGCGCAACCTCGGCCCTGCGCTGGGCAGGCTGCGAGGCGCTGTACACAAAGACCTTTCCCAGCCGCGAGGCGAAGGCGGCCCCCAGCGGGCCCGACTCTATGACAACATCGCCCCGGAGCCCACTCGCCGCGCCCGGTTCCACAGCGCGCCAGGCGGCCCGATTCGCGAGGTCTCCCTGTGCGCGCAGCGGAAGCACCGTATCCCAGACGCGGGTCCCCTCAGGCCAGGCGGCGGCCTCCCCTGGCTGCTCGCCTGTGACCCCGACGCCGATCAGCGCGAGCACCGCCAGCGCGGCCCAGCGTATCCTGCCCGTCACCACAGCTCCGATCATCTAGATGGCTCCTGTGTGTCCTTTGCGGCTCGCAGGTCGGGCGCCCAGGCCCCCATCCACGTCAGGAACGACGGGGACTCGAGCAGTTGCTCGGCCAGCTTCCGGTATCCTTCGGCCAGCGGGTGGCTGGCATCTGCATAGAGTTCGCTCGGCAGAGCCTCGGGCGCGTAGTACGGGATCCGCTCTCGCTCCAGCCACTCCGCCATCGCGGCGAGCACGGCGCGATATCGGTGCCGGCTGGCCTCCGTCAGCGCATGCGTGTTGAACGGTCCGACGAGCACGAACACCCGGTTCCCCCGCGACCTGAGCAAGTCAATCACCGCTGTGAAGCACCGCCACTGATACGAGTCCGCGGGCGCGACCCAGGGCGCGTCCTGGGGCCTAATCCCGCGTTGCACCCAGTCAACCGGCGGGCTGCCGGAGTCATCGCTGGACAGCGCGTCGGGCCCGCCGTCGTCCGGCAGCAATGTGTACGGGTTGTCCAGGCTCCATTCCTGCAGCGGCATGCCCCCGTAGTACGCGATCTTGATGTGCTCTCTCCACCTGAGGAACGGCACGTAGCGCTCCAGGACCGCTTCTCCCGCCTCGCCAAGCGATGGGTGGTAGGGGCCGGGACGATCGAGGAACTGGGCCACAAGCTTCGGGTGGTTGAACCGGGCCTCGCCCCTCTTCCGCAGATCCTGCTCGTCGGACATCATCCAGAGCGGATTCAGGTGAACGATGACGGGCAGCCCATGCAGGGCGCCGCCGTAGTGCCGAACCATCCCGGCCATCGCCGCCGGATGCAGTCCGTCCACCCCCAGGTTCGCGAACACAGGCGCGCCCAGCAGGGAGTTCAGACAGTGAGTCAACGTGCCGTCGCTCGCCGCATACTGGCCCCAGACCACCGAGTCTCCGAGCACGACCGCGCGGTGGTGCCCGCGGCTGTAGCGCGCCCACCTCTGGAACATCCAGTAGTCGCTGCTCAACTCTGTCGGAAGCCGGTAGTCAGGCCGGGACATGCGAACCCCCGCGGCGGGCAGGATGGCAGGCACCAGGTAGAGCGCGGACACCGCGGCCAGGGCGGCCCAGCCCCACTCGCGCCAGGACAGGCGAATCGAATTCGAGCTGTGCAGGCTCTCCTCCGGCGTCACCGATTCACTCCGTCAGAACTGTAGGTACACAAACGGCTGGCTTGCGCCCCCCGCGAACAGGATGAGATGGACCATCATGTATGCCGTTGCCCCAACCTTGACCGGAGCCCATTCGAGCACGCGCCTGGCCCTGGACTCGTACCAGAACTGGTACCCCCAGATGATAAGGCAGAGGCCGAGCATGGCGATTGGCAGCCGGGGGTCGGCCACCCCGGCCGAGAAGATCCGCTTCACGATCAGCAGCGCGTCGGAGAACGTGCTGGCCCGGAAGAAGATCCACGCGAACGTCACGAACCCGAACACCCAGAACTGCTTCGCAAGCGTGGGCACCCGGTCGCGGTAAAAACGGGTGCGCTCCATCTCTCTGGTGATAAACCTCCCGATGGCGTGTAGGAACCCCCAGATCACAAACGTCCACGCGGCGCCGTGCCACAGGCCGGAGACTACCATGGTGACGAGCATATTGCGGTACGTGTTGAGCTTGCCCTTTCGGTTCCCACCCAGGGGGATGTAGAAGTAGTCCTTGAACCACGATGACAAGCTTATGTGCCAGCGATTCCAGAAATCGCCGAGACCGGTCGCCAGATACGGGTTGTTAAAGTTCAGGGCGATGTCGAAGCCCAGCGCCCTGGCAACCCCCCGCGCCATGTCAGTGTAACCGCTGAAATCAAAGTAGATTTCCCACGCGAAGGCGAAGGTCGCCGCGGCGAGCGTCAGGCCGTCGAAGCCGGCCGGGTACGAATAGACCTTGTCGACGTAGAGCGAAAGATAATCGGCGATGGCCACCTTCTTGAACAGCCCGACGACGAACAGCGACAAGCCGTCGGCCAGGTCGGCGCCGGTTGGTCTCTTCGGGCGGGGGCTGAGCTGGCCCAGGAAGTGCGACGCCCTCTCGATGGGGCCCGCGAGGAGCTTGGGAAAGAAAGCGATGAAGGTTGCCAGGCGCACGATGCTGCGCTCCGGCTTCACGGTCCGCCGATAGCAGTCGATTGCATAGCCCACCGCCCCGAACGTGAAGAAAGACAGCCCGGCGGGCAGGAGCAGGGACGGCACCTTCACGGCCGCGCGCCAGCCCAGCCGCGCGAGAACCACATTCAGGCTCCCGGTCGCGAACGCGCTGTACTTGTACATGCCCAGCGGCGCGAGGGTCGCCACGATCGCACCCGCCAGCCACAGCTTGCGCCGGGGACTGCGCTCGATCATCAGGCCGGCCCCGAAGTTGACGACTACGACGTAGAGCAACAGGAGAACGAACGCCGGGTTGACCCATCCGTAGAAGAACAGCGACGCGGCCAGGAGCCAGTGCAGGGCGAACCTCGTTCTGCACAGCAGGAGGTAGACCAGGTAGACTGTGATGCCGAAGGCCGCGAACTGCCACGAATGGAAGAGCACAGCGCCGGACCTCTCGACCGAACCTGATGCCGCGCGGCTGAGGTGCTCTTGGCCGAGCGACGGCCTGACTCCTTCAGCGCGACCGGCGGGCGCCGCCGCGATCCGGCACGAGGGAGGCCCCGTCGCCAGAGCGAAACCATCGCACGAGGGCCGGCGTGACCACAGAGCCATAGTCCGGAAGCCAGCCGTTGGGGACAGAGATAGAGCCAGCACAGAGGACGATCGAGCCGCGGGCGGCGCAAGCGCCGACGCGGCCCGGCGCGGCACCCCGCGGGGTCACGGTGCGGGCGATCGTGCTGGGGCTGCTCCTCACCCCGCTGAACGTGATCTTCATCGTTCACGCAACGATGCTTCAGGGCGGCTTCAGGTTCACGGGTCGCCACAGCCTGTTCGTCAACACCGTCGCGGGCATCTTCCTGCTCGCCCTGGCCAACCAATGGCTGAAGCGCCGCGGCTCGCGGTGGGCCTTCGGAAGCGGCGAGATGCTGACTCTCTACCTCATGGTCGGGGTCAGCACCGGCCTGATCTCCAGCGCCTTCGACCTCGGGGGAGCGCTGAGCGGCACGATCACGTATCCATTCTGGTTCGCTTCGAAGGAGAACCGCTGGGCCGAGCTTCTGTGGCCCCACCTGCCTGCCTGGCTGACCGTCCAGGATCGCGAGGCGCTCGAGAGCTTCTACGTGGGAGGCGCCAACCCGTATACTTGGTCCGCGTTCCGCGTCTGGCTCGGTCCGGCCCTCTGGTACGCCGCGTTCGTGGGCGCGGCCATGTGGGTGTGCCTGTGCCTGAACTCGATCGTGCGGCGCCGATGGGAGGATGAGGAGCGGCTGCCATTCCCGCTCGTTGTGCTGCCGCTCCAACTGAGCGAGGACACGCCGTCTTTGTTCCGCAGCAGACTCTGGTGGCTGGGGGTAGGCATCGCGGTCGCGCTCGGGATGTGGAACACCCTGGCCGGCCTGGTCCCGACCCTGCCGGCGCTGCCCCTGGGCGTCGACTACAGCCAGTGGGTGGCGAACCGCCGCCCCTGGGACGCGCTGCGGTTCCAGCAGCTAGAGTGGCAGCCCTTCGCGGTAGGCCTCTGCTACCTCATCCCCCTTGACCTGGCGCTCTCGCTGTGGGTGTTCGACCTCGTCTGGCAGGCCGAGTATGTGTTTTCCAGCCTGTTCGGCTGGTCGACAGGTGCCTACTACGGGTTCCCCTACGCCGACCAGCAGAGCGCTGGCGGGTACTTCGCACTCCTCATCTCCGCCCTGTGGCTCGACCGGCACTACCTGGCCCAGGTCGCACGCCGCGTCCTCGGGCTCGTGCCCCCGATGCCCAACGAAGACCAGGAGGCCATGCCCTACCGGGGAGCTGTCATCGGCATGGCGCCTGCCCTGATCTTCCTATGGTGGTTTCTGCGCCGCGGCGGCATGCAGCCCTGGGTGGTGCTCGCTTTCTTCGGGCTGTATTTCCCCATGATGCTGGTGATCTCGCGCCTCCGCGCCCAGCTCGGCCCGCCGACACACCAGCTCTACTTCACGACCCCCAACCTCGTGCTGCCGGCGCTGGTCGGAAGCCAGGCGCTTGGCCCCAAGACCATGGGGATGTTCGCGATGCTAAGCCCATTCCTCATGGAACAGCGCAACAACCCTGTGGCATTGCACTTGGAGGGCTTCCGCATGGCCGAAGGGGGACGGATGCAGCGCAGCCGCCTCGCGCTCGCCCTCGCCGTCGTGCCGCCCATCGCCATCTTCGTCTACTTCTGGGCGAGCATGGAGGTCTGCTACCGGGTCGGCCTGGCAAGCACGATCGGCTATTACCCCTACCTTCACGTGCCCTACGGCATCGCCGCAACCATGGACGACGCCGTCCGCTATCCCTCGGGCCCCGACGTCGGCTCGTCCGCCGCGATGGGCGTCGGGCTGGTTACCACGCTGGCGCTCATGTGGCTGAAGCTCACCTTTCAGTGGTGGCCGCTCCACCCTGTCGCCTATCCCATCGCAACCGGATCCACCATCCAGGCACTTACACTGGTGATCTTCATCACCTGGCTCGTGAAGTCCATTCTCCTGCGCTACGGCGGCCTGCGCGCCCATCGCGTCGCCCTGCCCCTCTTCCTCGGGCTGCTCGCGGGCGGCGCCACGGAAGCGCTGCTGCGGCGAGTGCTCTCGCTTCTCCTGAACGTCAACCTCTCGTTCCTCGCCACGTGAGGAGTGATCGAGGCCCGTCCGCAGCGCAGCCTCACGCGCCTTGACGGCCGCGCGCCCGCGTGCTAACCTAGTTGCAACTTACATCCACCATGTGCCCGCGGCGGCTGGCGCACCTCTTGCTGCCTCGCAGCGGGCATCGTGCTGATTCGCGGAGACACAAGATGACCGAGACCCGGCCGCCGCAGGCCGACCAGACGGTGAGCCTGGCCGATCATTTGCCGGCGGGCGCCCGTTGCCTGGCTGTGCTCAGCGGCAAGGGCGGGGTCGGCAAGTCGGTGGTCGCCAGCCTGCTGGCTGTGGCCCTCGCGCGGCGCGGGCACAGAGTCGGCATATTGGATGCAGACCTCACCGGCCCCAGCATCCCCACGATGTTCGGGCTGCACCGGATACCCGCCGACGAGGGCGACTGCATAGCACCCGCGCGCACGCCCCGTCTGGGCATCCGCGTGATGTCGCTGAACCTCCTCATGGACAGGGAGGACGATCCCGTCATCTGGCGCGGGCCCCTCATATCGAAGACGGTCGAGCAGTTCGTCACCGACGTGGACTGGGACAGCGTGGAGTACCTCCTCCTCGACCTGCCGCCCGGGACGTCCGACGTCCCCCTCACCGTCATGCAGCGGCTGCCCCTCGGCGGAGTCGTTATCGTCTACTCCCCACAGGACCTGGTCGGCATGATCGTGCGGAAAGCTATCAGGATGGCCGCGGTTCTCCAGACGCCGGTGGTCGGCCTCGTCGAGAACATGTCATACCTGATCTGCCCGCACTGCGGCCAGCGAATCGACCTCTTCGGCGCCGGGGAAGCCTCCAGGGCGGCCGGCACGTCGGGGCTGCGGGTTCTCGCAAGGCTGCCTCTGGACCCCGAGCTCTCGCGGCTGTGCGACCGCGGAGAAATCGAGAGCTACGAGCGCAACCCGTTCGACGCCCTCGTCGACGTCATCCTGGGCGCGCTGGGACCGCGAGGATGAGGGCATGAGCGACTGCGTCAACCGCCTGGCGGTGACGATCCTCTCGGACAACCTGGTTGCCGCAGGTGGCGGTGTGCTGGCCGAGCACGGCCTGTGCCTGCATATCGAGGCCGATGGACAGGGGCTCCTGTTCGACACCGGCGAGTCCGGCGTGTGCCTGGGAAACGCCGCTCGTCTGGGCATCGACCTGCCGCGGGCGAGCACGGTGGTGCTAAGCCATGGGCACTACGATCACACGGGCGGGCTGCCTCTGCTCCTTCAGGCTTTCGGGCCCCGCGAGGTCGTTGCGCACAGGGGCATCTTTGCCCCGAAGTACGCCCGGGCGCGGGCGGCGAGGCCCCGGCCCATTGGGAGCCCCTACGGGCCGGAAAAGCTGCTGCGCCACGGGGCCGTGCTCCGCCTGCTGGACGAAGCGCAGGAGCTGCTGCCAGGCGTCCTGACGAGCGGCCCAATCGAGCGCACCACCGACTTCGAGTCGATCCCGGACACCTTCGCCGTCAAGGCCGGAACGCGGATGCGCAAGGACATGTTCGTTGAGGAACTGGCGCTGATCGCTCGCACGCGGCAGGGGCTCGTAGTGATCGTCGGGTGTTCCCACCGCGGGGTAGTGAACGCCGTCCGCCACGCGGTGAAGCTGACCGGAGAGGACCGCCTCCACGCCGTGATCGGCGGCACGCACCTCGCTCCGGCGTCTGGCGACCAGCTCGAGCGAACGATTGAGGAGCTACGCGCCCTGAGGCCGCGCCTCGTGGCGGCCTGCCACTGCACCGGATTCAGGGCGGCCGCCAGACTGTGCGCGGCCTTCGGCGACGCGTTCAGCCCGGGCGGTGTTGGATATCGGTTCGTGTGCAAATGAATGGAGGAAGATGATGCGAGTGGCAATCTCGACGGACGGAGATATGGTCGCCCCCCACTTTGGACGCTGCGACGCCTACACCATCGCCGACATCGAGGACGGCAAGATTGTCAGCCGCCAGCGGATCGCCAACCCCGGGCACGCGCCCGGGGTCCTGCCCGGCTACCTGGCGGAGCGAGGCGTCCAGTGCATCATCGCCGGTGGAATGGGGCCTCGGGCCGAAACGCTCTTCCGGGAGCGGAACATCGAGACCATCGTCGGCGTGTCCGGCACGATCGACGAGACTCTCGACGCACTCAAGCGAGGCGATCTGCGCGCAGGCGCGAGCCTCTGCGAGCACGGGGAACAGCCAACATCGGCGGAGGAGGCATAGACTCGCTGCCCAGAGCTCCATCAAAGATCGTCTACGGCCCCGTTGCCTCGTGGCGACTCGGGCGCTCGCTCGGCCTGGACATGGTGTCGCAGCCTGAGAAGACTTGCTCGTTCGATTGCGAGTACTGCCAGCTTGGACCCACTCGGCGCCAGACCGCGCAGCGTCGCGAGTTCGTTCCCATCGCACGGCTGGCGGACGAGCTTGCTCGACTGCCCGCGCTTGACCTCGACTACGTCACCTTCTCGGGGACGGCGGAGCCGACTCTGGCGGCGAACCTGGGTGAGGCGATCGTCCTCGCCAGGGAACGACTGTCGGCTCCCGTGGCGGTGCTCACGAACTCCTCGCTCGTCTCCGACCCCGCGGTGCGAGCCGAGCTGAGCCTCGCCGACGAGGTCGTTGCCAAGCTCGACGCTCCCACGGAGCCCTTGCTGCGCCGCGTGAACCGCCCGGCGGCGGGGATCACGCTGCACAGCATCCTCGACGGACTGCGCGCGCTGCGTCGCGAGTACGCCGGTCGCCTGGCGCTCCAGATCATGTTCTACCGCGCTAACCAGTGTCACGCGGAAGCGCTGGCCGGTCTCGCCTCGGAGCTGCAGCCGGAGGAGGTCCAGATCAACACGCCGCTGCGCCCCTGCGCCGTCCGACCTCTGGAACCGAAGGTGCTGGCCGAGATCAAGCAGGCCTTCGCGCACCTTCCCGCCATCTCGGTCTACGAGACCACTCGCCCACCAGTGGAGCCCATCGACGCGGAGGAGACGCGCCTGCGGAGGCCGGTCCCGTGAGCAGCCGCCGCCTGACCTCGCAGCGTCGAGCCGACGCGGCGCTGCCGCCGTCGCCATCGCGATGAAACACTTCCCGAGTGCTGAGATCCGAGACTTCCTGGTCTTCCTCCTCTTGGAGCTGGCCGGAGGCGGGTTCTCTCCGGCCCGCCTGGGCGCGGAGGTCGTTGAGAGAAGCAACGGCGACCTCCAGCCGGCCGCCGAGGACGTGCTTGGTGCGCAGCAGTTGTGCTGGGACAGCGGGTGGATCGAGCTCGAGCAGCCGGGCGCCGGCGATCGCGTGGTCCTGTCGCCGGCCGGCCGGGACGAACTTCGCCGTCGGAGGGAGGCGGCAGAGGCCGCGGCCGCTCAAGAGTCGCGCGGGGACGCGGCCGACCGACTCGTATCCTTGCTCCCGCCGCCGGACGGACGCGAGGTCCTCGACGTCGGCACCGGCGACGGTTTTCTCGCCTGGAGGCTCGCAGGCGCCGGCTTTCGTGTCCTCGGCGTCGATGCCGACCGCGACGCGGTCGAGCGGGCGCAGTCCCGGGCCGCAGGAGACGCGCGCCTGCGCTTCCGCGCGGCCAACCTGCACACGCTGCCGACCGAAGGCCGGCGCTGGCCGATTGTCGTCAGCAGCTACTTGCTCCACGAGTGCGACGACCCGGTCGCCGCGCTAAGTGCCATGCGCGCCTGCCTCGAACCTGGAGGCATCCTGGCGTGCATCGACTTCGCGCCGAACTGCGCAGCCTACATCGCTCGCGCAGGCCGCACGGCCTTTCATCCCTTCCGCGCTTTGGCGGACGGCGACTGGCGTGCGCTGGCCCCTCGGCTGGGGCTCACCGACCTTCGCTGCTGGCAGTTCGGTTACACTGGGCTCACGCTTGCGCGAGGATCGCCCCGGGCTAACTCGAACCAGCAGGAGGACGACCATGCCGATCTACGAGTACCGCTGCCGCCAATGTGAGACGCGCTTCGAGCACTTTGGCCGCACCATGGCGGAGGCCAATGACGTCACCTGCCCGGAGTGCGGCAGCGCCCAGGCCGAGAAGCTGCCCTCCACCTTCGCCGTCGGGAAGGCTCGTTCGGCGACGACGAGGGGCGAGAGCTGCTGCGGCGTCTCCCAGCCATGCGCCAACCCAAAGCGATGCTGCGCATAGTAAAGCCGCTGTTTCGTGCTCCCGACGCGGGGCGCGGACCGCGCCGGCGGGTGGGCGACAGCCTCGGGACGGCGTGCCCGTGAGCACCTCTTCCCCCACGCCAGAACGGCTTCTTGCCGCGCTGGCCCCGCGCCTGGACGGCCGGGATGTGCTAGACCTGCGCGTCGGTCTCCTGTACGCGGCGGCGCGCCTGAGCGACGGCCGAACCGGCGTGGCTCACCTTCTCGCCGATCGCGGTGGGCCCTGCCGGTCACTCCCGCGCGCTGGTTCGCTGGCAGGAACGCCCGCGCGAGATTTGGCGGAGTGGCTGCTGTCTCGCGACACCGCGAGGGCCAGCGTTGGCCTGGCCGTCCTGAACGCCGCGGCGCCTGCACCGCGCGAGTCAATCGAGGCGGATGTGCGCGCCCTGGTGAGAATCTCGGGGGGCGACCGGGTGGCGATGGTCGGCTACTTCGCACCCCTGCTCCCCTGGCTTCGAGAGGCAGGCGCCGGGGTGGATATCCTCGAACTCAGGCCGCTGCCGGGCACTCGGGACGCCCACGAAGCCGCGGCCGTCTTGCCGGCCTGCGACATTGCCCTGGTGACGGCCACCGCGCTGATCAACCATACGCTGGACGACCTGCTGGCGTTGGCCGTCCGCGCCCGCGAGGTGATCCTCCTCGGTCCCTCCACCCCGATGGTCCCCGAAATCTTCGCGGGCACTCCTGTCACCATGCTGGCCGGAGTTGAGGTTACCGACTCAGAGCGGATGCTGAAGCTCGTGAGCGAGGGCGCTAGCACGCGCGAGTTCGGCGACGCAGTGAGAAAGGTCTGCCTGCGACTGGCCGCATCGCCAGGCCAGGCGGACCCTGCGGCATGACAGAGCTACAACGCGGGCGAGCTCAGCGCGTGGGTGTCTCCTCCTCGACGTTCTCCGCCTCGCTCGGCTGGGACTCGCCCCCCTCGGCCGCCTGCGGTCTGACCTTCACCGGCGCAAGCATCAGGATCGCCAGGCCGACCAGGGGTAGAAAGCCCAGGGCCAGGCCGATTACCGTCGGCAGCCCCTTGTTCCTCGCGTAGACGCGGTGGCCGTGGATCCAGAGGACGATGCCGACAACCGCAAACGCGATGAGAATCAAAGGCAGCGTGACCGGCATCAGTCGGTTGAGCCAGACCACCCTGTCGATCAGCATCCCGAAGTCGACCACGACGAAAATCGCGATCCCGAGCAGCACGGCGCCCAGAATGAGACACAGGAACGGCCGGCCGCCACGCTTCGCATCACTGCCAGCAGTCATCGCTTGCCTCCGTTCGGAGTCGGTCGCGGAGCCGCGGCCGGCACGGCCGGGCTGCGCGAGCGCGCGGTGACCAGAGCATGGTCGCTGCGTCTCCGCGCGTCATGCCCGCGCGTCGCCTCCGCGTCCGACGGCGCTGCCGGCGCTCGACCAGAGCGCGGGTCGCTTTCCTGTTCGGCAGGGGGGCGAATTGTCCTGCGCCCCCGGATGCCGCGGGGTCGGCGGGGTCTCGACCGCGACGGCTCACCGCCCCACCGCAGGAGGGGGCGCCCCCTCCCCGGAAGAAGGCCGGACCATCGCGTCTGAACGGGAGTTGCGGGCCATGAAGATCTTCATGCTCTGGGACATGGAAGGGGTGAGCGGAATCCTCACGCGCCCCCAGGTCTGGTACTGGGAGGAGGGCGTGCCGGAGGAGGTGGGGCAGCAAGGCCGCCGGCTGCTGATGGAGGACATCAACTCGGCGGTTGCTGCGGCCCTCGACGCCGGGGTGGACGAGCTGATCGTCTGCGATACACACCACGGCGGCGGCAACATCGCGCTCGACCAGATGCTCGCCGACCCGCGCGTCACTTACCTGGAGAGGGCGCGGGGCCAGCAGAACGGCAAGCCCCGCTGGATGCCCGGCCTGGACGAATCCGTAGACGGCTTCATGGTGCCGGGCCACCACGCAATGGCAGGAACGCCTGGCGCCTTCCTGCCGCACACCTGGACGCTCGACTGGGTCGACTTCCGGATCAACGGCCAGAGCGTGGGCGAGATGGGAATTGAGGCCTGTTTCGCAGGGCACTGGAACATCCCCGTGGTCCTCGCCCAGGGCGACCAGGCCGCTTGTGCGGAGGCCGAAGCGATGTTCCCGGGCATCGTGACCGCATGTGTCAAGCGCGCGATCGACCCCGAGACGTGCGAAGCTCCCCCGCTGGAGACGGCCCACAGGCTGACGGCGGCGAAGGTCGCCGAGGCCATCTCCAGCCTGCGCGCAGGCCGGTGCCAGGCCTTCCGGCCGGCCTTGCCCATGACGCTGACCGTGCGGCTGGCGAAGGCCCAGCAGGCCGAGGAGTTGGCGCGGAAGCCTGGCGTCGACCGCATCGATGAGTTCACGGTCGAGCACCGGGCGGAGCGGCACTGTGATGTCGTCAAGTGGATCGTGAACGCGGGCGTCGAGTAGCCTGCTTGCGGCCGGCGGCCTCGGAGGGGCGCTCCGCTCGCGCCAGCGGGTCCAGCTTGAGCAGGCGCCTTGCGTTCTCCGAAGCGATCGCCCGCACCGTGTCCGGCGGGGCGCCGGCGGCCGCGAGGAACTCGGCCAGCCTCGGCGCGCTCGGCGGGTAGGGGTTCAGCTCGGGCGACTGCACGCCGTAGACGATTCCGTAGGGCAAGAACGGCGGCCCCGGCCGTCCGACCCAGTCAGTGCCCGCCATGAGCCGGTCGTGGGGTATGCGCGCCAGCGCCGGCCGAACGCCTGGCGAGTGAAAGTGAATGATCTCGGCCCAAAAGTTCTCCGGCCACCCCCCCATCTCGCGATCGATGATGTCGAGGTAGCCCTCGACCACGGTCGGATTGGCCCGCGGAGAGCCGACGAAGTGAGCCAGCAGATATGTCGCCTCGGGCACGCGCTGCACCAGGGACAGAAAGTCGAACAGCTCCTCCGTACCCGATGAGAAGTTCCCCTGGGCGCTGTTAGAGGTCGAGATGTGGACCTGCACCGGGACCCCGTACTCCACTGCCTTCCGCACCAGCCGCGCCACCGCGTCGCTGTCCATGCGGTAATGCATCAGGTACTGAACCATCTCCCCCAACATCACGAAGCCCCACTCGCCGAAGGTGACGTCCATGGCTTTCAGCGAGGCGTCCAGGAAATGGGGGTTCACCATGCACGATCCGTACACGCGCCCCGGAAGCCGCTGGGCAAGGTCGCGGACATGGCGGCTCGCCTCCAGCACCGCATCCGCGCTCTCCATCATGCGCCGAAACTCGACCGCGTTCGCCGCCTCGCAGCAGTTCACGACAAAGCGCAGATCCGCGCCCGAGCTGTCCAACACCGCCGCGACGTCCCGGGCCAGGTTCTCCCGGCGAGTCCCGTCGGGCGAGAAACCGCTGATGTGCACGTGCGTGTCGATCCATTCCATCTCGTTGCCCTCCTACGGCACGTCTCCCATATTCACTCGCTGGCCGACACTCCCTCTCCGCGCCCGAGCTCGTGCCGCTGGGGCCGCTGGGGCCGGTAGGGCTCTCGTCTCCGCGCAGCGAAGTCGTCCCGCACCGACCGACTCCCGGGAGCGCTGAATGAACGGTTTCGAGCAGACGCTGTGGTCAGAGTTGGAGGCCACGCCCGTCGTCGATCCCCACACGCACCTCACGCCCGAGGCGCCCCAGGCGGCCACGCTGGCCGACATCGTCCTCTATCACCACGTCTGGATCGAGCTGGTCTCCGCAGGCATGCCGGCCACGGCTGCAACCCAGGCCGGGCTCCCCCACGAGCTGGCAGATCCCGGCATGCCCGCGCTGGATCGCATCCGCGCGATTCTGCCATATCTGCCGGCCATCCGCAGCACCACTTGCGGGAACATGCTCCGCGTGCTGCTCGAGGACCTCTACGGAGTCCCTGGTGGCCAGCTCACGCCGGCAAACGTCGAGCACCTCTGCGCGGAAGCGGAACGCAAGGCGCAAGACCCCGCTTGGCCCAGCCATGTGCTCCGCGAGCGCTGCCACATCGAGACGAGCCTGACGGTCCATCGGCCGCGCGGCCCCGCCCGGCCGGGAATCGAATATGGCCTCGAGCAGAGCCCGAGTCTCGCCACCGGGAAGCGCACGCCGGCCCAGACGCTCGACGACATGGAAGCGGCGATGGGTCAGGAGCTTCTGACGGCAGACGACCTCGACCGGGCGCTCCACGCCCTCGCCAAGGAGCACTCGCGTCCGCCGGTGCGTTACCTCGGGCTTTGGCTGCCGGGCTACTTCGCATGGGAGCACGTCGCCGAAGCCAGGGTGAGCGATGTCATGGCGCGTGCACGGGAGGGGCGCGAGTTAGCCCCGCCTGACCTCAACGCGTTCACCTGTTTCGCCGTCAGAAGCCTGCTCTCCGGGATGCTCGAGGGCACGGTGCGGACGGTCCAGGTGATCGTGGGCGCGGAT
>Ga0123519_10002835_pt1 | contig 28996 bp, 28 predicted proteins | sample YelNatPaOPRAMG02_FD_87396 | JGI IMG/M metagenome (GOLD analysis project Ga0123519, IMG submission 87396) | Hot spring microbial communities from Yellowstone National Park - Yellowstone National Park OP-RAMG-02 (version 2) | ecosystem: Environmental > Aquatic > Thermal springs > Hot (42-90C) ... | reverse complement strand
CCATATTTTTTAAACTTTCTTTTTGGTCGTCGGTTCTTACCGACTGTGCCTTAAATTTATACCGCTGGGCCCAGAAGGATTCGAACCTCCGACCAAGTGATTATGAGTCACCTGCTCTGCCACTGAGCTATGGGCCCAAATTAATCTTAAATAATATATAATACTATTTTATAAAGATTCTGGCAAGAAAATTCTTAAAAACGGTTTTTAGAACAAAATAAAAGTTTATTTTGGTTGCATTAATATTTCTTATATGATAGCATAATTTTATGTTTCTGAAAATAAAAAACCGAATAGAGCAAGAATTAAAAAATTATATTCTGAACATAAATAAAAATTATCACTTAAATAACCTCTCTCCTTTAATCTCCAAAAATATAAAAGAGTTTATCTTAAGAAAAGGTAAAAGAATAAGGCCAATTTTATTCTGTATTGGCTATTTAGGTTTTGCCAAAAAAACTTCTGCCCACTTATTTAGAAGTGCTATTTCTTTGGAACTACTTCATGATTTTATGCTTATCCATGATGACATAATTGATAAATCCGATCTCCGCCGTGGAAAACCCTCGATGCATATTATGTTAGAAAGAGAGCTTCTTAATAAAAAATTAAAATTTAGCGGCAAAGATATGGCTATAATTATCGGTGATATTATGTATGCTTTAGCTTTAGATGCCTTTTTAGCATTCAAAGCAGATCCCAAGCTTAAAGAGCAGAGTTTAAAACAGCTTATCTCTAGTGTACTTTATACTGGTAGCGGCGAATTTATAGAGTTACTTTTAGGAATAAAACCAATAAAAGAAGTAACAAAAAAAGATATTTATAAAATATATAAATATAAAACTGCCATCTATACCTTTGCTACTCCTCTGGCGATGGGCGCAATCTTGGCAGGCGCGGATAAAAAACAAATAAAATCTCTTTTTGAATACGGGATATGTTTAGGTATAGCCTTTCAAATTAAGGATGACATAATCGCAATCTTTAGGAAATCATCTGATACAGGAAAACCTAATCTGACTGACATAAAAGAGGCAAAGAAAACCATATTAATCTGGCATGCTTATCGTAACTCTACAAAAAAAGATAAAAAAATTATCGAAAAAATATTCATGAGTAACCGCGTGGGAAAAAGGAAGCTTCGTAAAATAAAAGAAATAATCTTAAAATCTAGAACTATTGATTATGTAAAAAAAGAAATAATCAAACTTAAAAAAGAGGCTGAAGAAATACTTCAAAATATAAAGATAAATCCGAAATATAAGCATCTCTTAAAAAAATTTTCAGATGAGATTCTCGCTATTGAAAAATTCTAAATATAAAAATAATTTTAATCAGAATAACTATGCGCATAAATTTAGCTAAATCTGCAGGGTTTTGTTTTGGAGTTAAAAGAGCTCTTGAAATAGTAAAAGAGGCAGCAAAGAAAGAAAAAAATCTCGCTATCCTTGGCGATATCGTCCATAATGAAAAGGTAATCCAAAAGATTACTAAGTTAGGAATTAAAAAAATAAAAAGACTTGATAAAAAAGCTAATAAAACAATCATTATCCGCGCCCACGGAGAACCGCAAAAGGTATTTACTTTAGCAAAAAAACTCGGCCATAAAATTATCGATGCAACCTGTCCGATGGTAAAAGAGATACATCGGATAGCCAAAGATATGGAAGAAAAAGGATATTTTATTATCGTAATCGGAGATAAAAATCATGACGAGGTGCGTGGAATAGTAGGCCAATTAAACAAAAAAGCAATGGTTATTGAAAATATAAAAGATATAGATATAAATAAAATAAAAAAAATAAAAAAAGTCTCAATAGTAGTTCAATCTACTCAGGAATTAGACAAGGTATTAAAGATAGTAGAAGTATTAAAAAGATATATAAAAGAATTAAAATTCTTTAATACTATCTGTATGCCTACACGGATAAAACAAAAGGAAATAAAAGAGATGCCCAAAAAAAATGACTGTATAATTATTATTGGCTCTAAAAAAAGCGCAAACACCAAAAGGCTCTATGAGATTTCCCGCAGATTAAATAAAAAGACCTGGTGGGTTAATTCCAAAGAAGAAATAAAGAAAAGCTGGTTTAAAGGTGTAAATAGTATAGGTATAACTGCCGGAGCCTCTACTCCTGATGAAACAATTAAGGAGGTAATAAAATATATCCAGCTGATAAAAAATAAATCTAAGAAAAATTAAGCTTCTGTTCTATTACTTAAAATTATTTTTATTTTTCCCTTTCTGAGGCGCGCTTTAAATCTTCAAGGAATTTAGGCTGGACCTTATAACCTAATGCTTCTATTTTATGCACATCTTCCCAGGCTTTGTCGTATTCTTTGAGTTTAAAATAAACAAAGGCGCGTTTCTGATAAATATCAGGATAATTAGGGTTGATCTCTAATGCTTTATTCCAGTCAGCAAGCGCTTCTTCAAAATTCTCCAGCCCATATTGGGCAATTGCCCGATTATAATAAACTTCTGGGTCTTTGGGATTAAGTTCAATTGCTTTTGTATAATCCGCAATTGCTTCGGCTAATTTACCAATTTTATGATAATTTAAACCGCGTTGATAATAATAAGCGGCGTTTTTGGGATTTAATTTAATCAGTTCACTAAATTCTAGAATTGCCTCCTTATATAAACCTTTACGGGAATAATCTTTTGCCCGCTTAAAGGCTTCTTCTTCTAACTGCTGAGCAAAAATAATTGCTGAAGAAAAAAATAAAAATAGAAAAATTAATATATAGCTTTTTGTTTTAAAAATCATTTTTATCTTTATCTCTTTTGCTTTATTCCTCTTTGAACATCATACATTGCTTGATATTGATTTTTTAAAGCGCCCACAAGAAGCACCCATTTACCGGTTGTAGAAAGAATATATTTTACCTCACCCGTAAAGCGGTTTACTAATATGATTCTATTTACAAGCTTAAGATGCACTTTTTTACAAGTCAAGGTATCGATTAAAGAGATGGCATAAATAGAATTAGTAATAAATAAAACTAAAAAGAAGCAAATTAATAATTTTTTCATTATTTTTTATTATAACACAAATAAAAAATCTTAAATCTATTTTTTTTCCTGCTATAATTATTTTAAGAAAATTATTAACTTAGCAGCAATAAACTCTACACGGTAAACGTTCCGTTAATCTTCCTTGTGTGAAAGGAGGTAAAATGTATGCCACATTTATTGCGATCTGTAGTTTAGTGATTCTGCTTGGCTTTGAGATTCGCTACCGGTTAATCTCTGAAGAAATTGTGCGACTAAGAAGTAGGACTAATGTGCTTGATGAAGAGATCTTTCGTTTAAAAGAGGCGCTAAAAATGAAAAAAGACGCTTTTGAGGAATATAAACCGCCAAAATAATGATTTTAAATTAAGTAGGATTGTATTTTACCAATGGGCTGGGAGAAAGACTGATATTTAAGGAATGCATAAAAAGGACTAAATATAGTTTTTCATTATTTATGGCATAAACGCTTCCTTTTATCCGCAAGACAAATCTTTCGATTTGTTTTTGATGATTGCGCTCCTTTAAAACACTTAAAGAAGATAATGGCTTTTCTACATGGGTATCCTTAATCTCTTTAACTATACAAATAAAGTGCCTGCGTACAATACTGCGTAAACCCTGCTTATCCATAATCTCGCAACTGGTAATAATCTTTCTTTTTTTCTCAAGTGAAGTAAGGTTCTTAAAAACTAAATCGCGCATCTTCTCTCCTTAAATTTTTTATTTAATAAAAAACCGGGTTGCCTTATAAATTAAATATTTTTTCTCCTCCTTTTACTTCGGCAACCCGGCTATCCCCTTTTGCCTCTCTGTGGCTGGTGGGGACCCATTGGCTTTGCGCCTCCCGTAAAATACGGGATTAGCTTTTTCGGTTTAAGGATGAATTTAAAACTTTAAAAAACTTCTTAAAAAGAACATAAAAAAATTACGCCGGTTTCAAAAAAAGTATAACATTAAAAAATTGCCCTTTTCAAGGGTAAAACTGCGTTTTAAGAAAGCGTTTTCTTTTGAGGAGCTAAAATAAACGTGGCTCTTTGCCGGCAAGAATCCGTTTAATATTAGATTTATGGCGCCAAATAACCAGAAGACAAATAAGAATACTTAAAAGGAAGAATATTTTTGTGGGTTTAAAAATGAGGATGTATATAGGTAAAGTAATTGCTGCCACCAAAGAACTAACCGAAACAATCCTTACCAAAAGAAAAACAATTATCCAAGTCAAAATTACCGCGATAAAAACCAAAAAAAATCCTTTTATCTTTATCGCTAATCCTAAAAGTACCCCAAAAGTAGTGGCTACGCCTTTACCTCCCTTAAAATTAAGAAATATTGTCCAGATATGCCCACAAATTGCGCTAATTCCTAAAATTATCCGGAGTAAATCATCAGAAAGATTAGGTGTCCTTAAACTAAGAAGATCTCCCAAGAAGACTACTACCACAAAGCCCTTTAGCATATCTAAAAGCAATACACTTATGCCAATCTCTTTACCCAAAACCCGCAAAGCATTGGTTGCGCCAATATTACCCGAGCCAAATTTGCGCAGGTCAATGCCTTTTAGGCGGCCAAAAAGATAAGCAAAAGGAATTGCGCCGATTAGATAACTAATGACTATTACCAGACTCAGAAGGAGCATAAAGTATCTTAAACCCCCGCATTAAATAATCTACCCCAGAAATTAAAGTAAAAAATACTGCCAGCCACCAAAGAAAATAAGAAAAATGCCATTGCAGAAGTACTCCCATTACCGAAAACATCTGAAAAATAGTCGTAAGTTTACCCCATTTAGTTGCCGAGATACTAATATCTTTTTTCACCACAAAAATTACTACTGCTCCCAATAAAATTAAAATATCTCTACTTAAGACAATTAAAACTACCCAAAGTGGAAAATAAATCTTATGCGGTAAATCTTGTCTTAAAAAAAGGCAAATAAAAGCACTCATTAAAAGAACTTTATCCGCTAAAGGATCAAGAATTAAACCTGCTTTAGAAATTTGCCGAGATTTTCGCGCAATATAACCATCTACTGCATCCGAGATAACCGCTAAACTAAATATCGCCAAAGAAATCCATCTTAAATAATCCTTCTGGGGATTATAATAAATGAGACTGGCGATAAAAAAAGGAACACTTAAAATTCTAAAAATCGAAATTTTATTGGCGAAATTCATCGAATTATCCTAATCCGCTGAGGTGGCCAGTAAATCAATATGGCTTTACCTAAAATATTTTTGTGGGGAACAAAACCCCAGTAACGACTATCCTGAGAAGAACCGGAATTATCCCCTAAAACAAAATAACTATCTTTAGGAACCAAAATTTTTTGTCCTTCTTTTCCAAAATCTCCCCGATTATAATAATAACGACTGTTAAATAAAGGGTCTAATAAGGGTTTATCATTAATATAGATTGTACCATTTTTAATCTCTACCGTTTCCCCGGCCAAGGCTATCAAGCGTTTTATATAATCCTTTTTAGAATCTTGGGGAGAAATAAATACGACTACATCTCCGCGCTGAGGCTGTCTTAAAGCCGGAAGTCTTAAGTCCGTAAAGGGAATCTTTGCGCCATAGATAAATTTATTAACCAAGATAATATCTCCTTCTAAGAGCGTCGGCCGCATTGAACCAGTTGGTATCTTAAATGCCTGGATAAAAAAAGTGCGGATAAACATCGCCAGAATAAAAGCAATAACAATTGATTCTACCCAATCACGCAAAACCGATTTTTTCTTTTCCATCTTAAATTTTCTTAAATATTTAAATTATATTTTTAATATTTCTAAAAATGCTTCTTGCGGAATTTGTATCTTTCCGAATTGTTTTAAACGTTTCTTTCCTTCCTTTTGCCCTTCCCAAAGCTTGCGCTTACGGGTAATATCGCCCCCATAACATTTGGCAGTAACATGTTTGGCTAAAGGTTTAATTTTTGCTGAGGCTAATATTTGGGTTCCTATAGCTGCCTGAATATTTATTTCAAATAACTGACGCGGAATAAGTTCTCTTAAACGCTCAACCAAAACTTGTGCCCGGCTCATTGCCTTATCCTTATGGATTAGAAAAGAAAAAGCATCACAAACTACCCGATTAATTAAAATATCTAACTTTACTAATTTAGTGGGTAAATACCCTTTAAATTCATAATCTAAAGAACCATATCCGCGGGTTAAGGATTTTATGCGGTCATAGAAATCAACAATGATTTCTGATAAAGGCATATCAAAAATAATTTTTACTTTATCTTCACCCAAATATTCAGTAGACTTAAACTCTCCCCTTCGAGACTTTGCCAATTCACAGACCGACTCAATTGAGTTTTGGGGAATAATCATTAAAAGACTAACGTAGGGCTCTTGGACTTCCTGAATTTGGGAAGGATGAGGAAATTTTGCGGGTGTATCTACATCAATAATCTGGCCGTCTTTTTTTATTACTCTATAGACTACATTGGGAACCGTCAATATCAGATTTAAATCATATTCCCGCTCAAGACGCTCCTCTACAATCTCCATATGTAAAAGCCCCAAAAATCCGCAACGAAATCCTGCCCCAAAAGAAGAAGAATTCTCTGGTTCATAAACAAATGAAGCATCAGATAATTTCATTTTATCCATTGCTTCTCTTAATTGAGAAAAATCTTTGGGATTTACCGGATATATCCCACAGAAAACCAAAGGTTTTAGGCTACGATATCCGGATAAAGGCTCCTGACAAGGATTACGCACATCCGTAATTGTGTCACCAATCATTATTTCGCGGGCAGAACGAATATTAGCAGTTAAATATCCTACTTCTCCACAAGATAAAGAGTCTACCTTCATATAACGTAAATTTTTAAAGATCCCTAACTCTTCTATTTTATAAATCTGGCCCTTTTGCATAAATTTTATCTGGCTGTTTAACTCAATTTTACCATCCATTACTCTGGTAAAAACTACTGCTCCTTTAAAAGTATCAAAACGACAATCAAAAACCAAGGCTTTTAAAGGATGATTAATTTCTCCAGTAGGCGGAGGGATTACTTCAACTATCCTTTCTAAAATTTCCTTTATCCCAATACCTTCTTTAGCAGAAGCAAGTAAAATCTCTTCTTCTTTAAAGCCAAAGATGTTTATTAATTGTCTTTTTACTAAAGGTATATCAATCGTAGTTAAATCAATTTTATTAATTACCGGAATAATCTTTAATTTATTCTGTTTTGCTAAATTATAATTAGCTACTGTCTGCGCCTCAACTCCTTGGCCTGCATCTACCACCAAAATTGCTCCTTCACAAGCAGCTAAAGACTTAGAAACCTCATAAGTAAAATCAACGTGGCCAGGTGTATCAATGAGATTTAAAAGATAATTTTTTCCATCACTTGCAGTATAAGAAAGTGTGACTACCGAAGCCTTAATAGTTATCCCTCGCTCCCGCTCTAAATCCATATCATCTAAAAGTTGGTCACGAAAATGTTTTTTATCTACTGCGCCGGTAATTTCTAAAATCCGATCAGCAAGCGTAGATTTACCATGGTCAATATGGGCGATAATTGAGAAGTTACGGATTAGTTCTTTTTGCATAACGTATTAAATTCTAAATACTAAATTCTAAATTCTAAACTAAATTCTAAACTAATTTTGGATCTGCTTAAGTAAATATTCGACTACTTCTTCAATGCTCATATGAGTAGTATCCACGTAAAGCGCATCTTCTGCTTTTTTTAAAGGAGCACAGGCCCGGGTAGAATCAATTTTGTCGCGATTACGTAAATCTTCTTCCACCGCCTCCCAAGTTATTTCTTGCTTTAATTCTTTTAATTCTTTATAACGGCGTTTTACTCTTTCTTTAAAATCTGCATCAAGAAAAAATTTTTTATCCGCATTTGGGAAAACTACTGTTCCAATATCTCTTCCATCTAAAACAGAATTCTGGTTTTTTGCCAACTTTCGCTGTAAGTCCCACATTAGCCTACGCACCCCTTCTATTTTGGCAATCTCGGAAACAATCTGGGTAACTGCAGGTTGACGAATTAACTCTGTAACATCCTCTTCATCTAATAAAACTTTTAATGAGCCATCAGGATTATTCGATAAACTAATTTGGGTACAAGAAGCTAAATCAATAATTTTTTGGGTATCTTTTATCTCAATATTTTCTCTTAATGCCTTAAGGGAAAGCGCCCGGTACATTGCTCCGGTATCAATATAAAGAAAACCTAATCTTTTGGCTAATATTTTAGCAACTGTGCTTTTTCCTGCCCCGGCTGGTCCATCAATGGCAATAATCATCTAAAGGTTTTTTCTTTTTTTGTGGCTGGCAATAATTAGACGCGTTAAATTTTTTCTATCTTTTTTTAGAATACAAGATTTTAAACGTTTAAGCTGATCTTCAAACAATTCTATAGCAGTTAATATATTTTTAGGATTACTTAAGAAAATATCTGTCCAAATTTTAGGCTCTGAACTAGCAATCCGAGTAGTATCTCTTAAGCCGCCAGAAGCAAATTTAAGATACTCTTTGGGAATAGCTGAAATTAAAGAAAAACTAACTGCATGCGGTAGATGACTAACCAAAGATAAAATCTTATCATGTTCCTTCGGGCTTAAATAAACTACTTTTGCGCCTATATTCTGCCAGAAGAGTCTTATTTTTTTAAAAGCAAATGAAGAAGTATTTTTATGGGGGGTTAATACACATAATGAATTTTTAAATAAATTCTCATGAGCATAAAGGATACTACTTTTTTCCGATCCAGCTAAAGGATGGGAACCAAGATAATGTTTAAAGATTTTACTTAATCTTGAGACGATTTTTTCTTTTGTGCTTCCTATATCCGTAACTATGCAGTCTTCTTTAATCACTCTAGAAACTGGATAAGCCAAATCTAAAATAGTTTCAATGGGAGTAGCAAAAATTAATAAATCCGCATCTTTTATTATCTTTAAGTTTTGACTGCCAAAATCAATTGCTTTTCTTTCTTTGGCTAATTTTAGAGTCTTTTTTGTTCGACTTATCCCAATTACTAAATTTGCTATTTTTTTCTTTTTTATTACTAAGCCCAAAGAACCACCCATTAAACCTAAACCAATAATTGCTACTTTATTAAATAATCTCAAAATAAAACTCCTTTGGTTTAAATTTCTCTACCTACTGCCTTACTTAAAATTTTTAACTCTTCCATTAATTTCTTAAAATTCTCCGGGATTAATGATTGGACCCCGTCGGATAAAGCATCTTCTGGATGTGTATGCACTTCAATAATTAAACCATCTGCTCCAGCAGCCACCGCGGCTTTTGCTAAGGCAGGAACTAAGCCCCATTTACCGGCAGCATGACTCGGATCCGCAATAATCGGAAGATGGGTCTGTTGTTTTACTACCGGGATAGCGCTAATATCTAAAGTATTACGCGTAGAATCTTCAAAAGTGCGGATACCCCGCTCGCAAAGGATAACATTAAAATTGCCACCTGAGAGAATATATTCTGCCGACATCAATAATTCTTTTATCGTAGAAGACATCCCTCTTTTTAAAAGTACGGGTTTTTTGGTTAGACCCACCTCCTTTAAAAGATTAAAATTCTGCATATTACGTGCGCCAATTTGAAAGATATCTGCATAACGCGCTACCAGTTCTACATCCCGCGGATCCATTACTTCTGTCACTGTCACCATCCCCAATTCATCTCCCACTGCTTTTAACATCTTTAGTCCCTCTTCGCCTAATCCTTGAAAGCTATAAGGTGAGGTACGGGGTTTAAAAGCACCTCCCCTTAAAACCGAGACGCCTGCTTCTTTTACCGCTTTTGCAATCTCCCTTAACATCTTTATATCTTCAATAGCACAGGGACCTGCCATTACGACTATTTTTTTACTGCCAATTTTTACATTTTTACCTAAATCAATTACTGAATCCTCTGCCTTAAATTCCCGCGAGACAAGTTTATAAGGAGCCAAAACCGGCATTACTTTTTCTACGCCGGGAAAAACTTCTAACGGCGTAATCTGCAATACATCCTCCGGACCAATTACCCCAATAATTGTTCGCTTTACTCCCTTTGAAATATGGGGCTTAAGACCTAATTTTTGCACTTTCTCTACAATATGATTAATTTGTTCCTCAGTAGCATCTGGTTTTAAAACGATAATCATTTAAATCCTCCTTTGTTAAGTTTTCACCTTATTTAGAATTTCGGATTCAGGATTTAGCTTTTTTAACTCTTTTATCTTATCTCTTAATATAGCTGCTTTTTCAAATTGAAGATTTCTTGCTGCCAATTCCATCTCATATTCTAATTCGGAAATATATTTATTTAATTCATATTCATCTTTTTCTTGGCCACTCAAGCTTATCAGCCAGTCTTCTGCTTCCTCTAAATCTTCAATCCCTTGGCGGATTGCTTTCTGAATTGAACGGGGAGTAATTTTATGTTTGCGATTAAACTCTAATTGAATTTTTCTTCGCCGATTACTTTCGGCAATCGCTTTCTGCATTGAATTAGTAATATTATCGGCATACATAATTACTGTCCCGTTAATATTGCGCGCGGCTCTACCTGCTACTTGAATTAAAGAAGTAGTTGAACGTAAAAATCCCTCTTTATCCGCATCTAAAATTGCAACTAATGAAACTTCTGGCAAATCTAAGCCCTCTCTTAATAGGTTTATTCCTACCAGACAATCAAAGTCTTTGCGTCTTAATTCCCTTAATATCTTTGCCCGCTCAATTGTCTCTATTTCAGAATGCAGATATTTTACCTTTAATCCTTTATCTTGTAAATAATTAGTTAAGTCTTCTGCCATCCTTTTAGTTAAAGTTGTAACTAAGACCCTTTCATTTCTTTGTGCGCGCTTTTTAATTTCCTCAATTAAATCTTCGATTTGCCCATCAGTTGGCTTAACGATAATCTCTGGATCCACTAAACCCGTCGGACGAATAATCTGTTCAATTACTTTGCCTTGACTTTTTTTAATTTCATATTCATCAGGGGTTGCGGAAACAAAAACCACCTGTTTTATCAAACTTTCAAATTCTTCAAATTTTAAAGGCCGATTATCTAAACAGGAAGGGAGGCGAAATCCATATTCTACCAAAACCTCTTTACGGGCGCGATCTCCTTCATACATTCCATGTAATTGGGCAATAGTAGCATGAGATTCATCAATAATGGTTAAGAAATCTTCTGGAAAATAATCAATTAGACAATATGGTCTTGAGCCAGGAGGTCTTCCTGAAAGATGACGAGAATAATTTTCTATTCCATGGCAATAACCCATCTCTTTAAGCATCTCCAGATCATAGCGGGTGCGCATCTGTAATCTTTGCGCTTCAAGTAACTTATTATTTTTTCTAAAATAATTTAGACGGTCTTCTAATTCCCATTCTATAGATTTTAAAGCTAAATCAATTTTATCTTTTGAAACAATAAAGTGCTTGGCCGGATAAATTGCAATTTTATCTAAAGAATTTAAAATATTTGCACTTACTGGATCAAACTCAATAATCTTTTCTATTTTATCTTCTTCAAATTCAACTCTAACTGCTTTTTCCTGATATGAAGGAAAAATCTCAACCACATTTCCCCGCACCCTTAATCTTCCCCGCATAAATTCGTAATCATTTCTTTCATATTGAATCTGAACTAATCTTAAAATTAAATCATCGCGGTTAATAAACTGCCCTTTCTCAAGAAAAACTAATAGTCCCTGATAATCTTGGGGTGAGCCAAGGTTATAAATGCAAGAAACTGATGCCACAATTAAAACATCCCTTCTTGACATAAGACTAGAGGTCGCTGAAAGCCGCAAGCGGTCTAACCGTTCGTTAATAGAAGCATCTTTTTCAATGTAAGTATCGGTAGAAGGAATGTATGCCTCAGGCTGATAATAATCATAATAACTGACAAAATACTCTACCGCATTATGGGGGAAAAACTCTTTAAATTCAGAATATAATTGAGCAGCCAATGTCTTATTATGGGAAATTACTAAAGTAGGTTTATTGACACGCGCAATTACATTGGCTAAAGTAAAAGTTTTTCCCGAACCTGTAACTCCCAATAAAGTCTGATAACGCCTGCCCGATAAAATAGATTCAGTTAATTCTTTAATTGCCTTGGGTTGATCACCACAGGGTTTATATTCTGAAACCAGTTTAAATTTTTCCATATTTTTAAGAAGTTTTATAAAATCTCAAGGCTTATATCTACTGATTTTATGGAGTGGGTAAGTTCTCCGACAGAAATCATATCTATCTTGGTGGAAGCAATTTTTCTTATATTTTTAAGATTAATTCCACCTGAGGCTTCTAATTTAACAGGAAGATTCTTTCTTAATTTTACTGCTTCTTTTATATTCTTTAAGCTCATATTATCCAGCATAATAATATCTGGTTTTGCTTTTAGGGCTTCTTTAAATTCCTTTAAATTTTTTACCTCAATTTCTATTTTAATTGATTTGGGTAATTTTTTCCTTAATCTTTCAACTATTTCTTTTAGTCTTTGGGAGGGAAGCTTTAAGTCTTTTGAATTTTGAATTTTGAATTTTGAATTTATTATTTTTAAGTGATTATCCTTTATCAATACCATCTCATCTAATTTAAAACGGTGATTAAATCCTCCCCCTATTCTTACCGCATATTTTTCCAAATCTCTTAAAAGGGGTAAAGTCTTGCGGGTATCCATAATTTTTACTTTGAAGGGTTTAATTTTTTTAATGAAAATACTTGTTTTAGTTGCAATCCCGGAAAGTAAACTTAAGAAATTTAAAGCGACTCTTTCGGCGGATAAAATTGAGCGCGCTTTTCCTTCAATTAAAGCCAAAATTTTTCCTTTTTTTATCCACTTTCCATCTACAGTTTTAGGAATAAATTTTATTGCGGGATCATAAGTCTTAAAAACTTGCGAAGCAAAATCCAAACCACAAACTAAAAAATCTTCTTTGGCTAATAAAACCGCTTTAACTACTTTGTTAGGAATCAAAAGTTGAGTCGTAATATCCTTTTTCCCGATATCTTCTTTAAGTGCTTTTTTTATAAGCTCTTTAAATTTGTAATTCATTTAATATCTGCTCAAGACGTTCTATCTCGTTATCTATTCTTGCTAAATCCTCTTTTTCATTATTAACTACTTCTAGAGGCGCCTTTTTGATAAATTCTTGATTTTTTAAATTTTCTTCTTTAGAAATTTTTATCTCTTTTAAATTTAAGATTTTTTCGGTCAATCTCTTTTTTTCCTTTTCTATATCTAACAATCCGCCAAAATATAAATATAAATCTAAATCTGCCATTATAGTAGTAATTGTTTCATTTGGCCTTTTAGCTAAAGTAAGTAATTTTAACTCTTCTAAATTTGCTAAATTTATAATTAAATTAACATTATCCTGAATTAGTTTTTGCTTAATTTTATTATGTGGATAAAAGAAAACTTTTAATTTTTGCTCTTTTTTAATTTGAAGGAAACTGCGTAAATTTCTTATCTCGGTAATTAAAGAAAAGATAAATTCCATCTCTTTTTCTAAATTTTTATCAATCATCTCCTCTTGAATATGGGGTAAAGCCTGAATCATAATTGACTTACCTTCATGAGGAAGTTTCTGCCAGATTTCTTCGGTGATAAAAGGCATAAAAGGATGCATAATTCTTAAGAATTTTTCTAAAACCTTATACATTATTACCTGATTATGGATATCATCTACCTGGGGTTTAATAATCTCTAAATACCAATCACAAAACTCATGCCAGAAAAAACTATATAATAAATTTGCTGACTCATTAAATTTATAACCATCTAATAAGTCATTTACTTGTTTTGCCACTGAATAAAATCGGCTTAATATCCAGCGATTTACCATATTTAAATTTTCTTTTTTAAAGAAGACGCAAAGGTCGGTAGAAACATATTCAGGTTTAAGATGCATTAAAATAAAACGCGAGGCATTCCAGATTTTATTACAGAAATTCCTACCGCGTTTAAACTTCTCTTCCGAAAGAAAAACATCCTGACCAGAAGCGGTAATAGAAATGAGGCTAAACCGCAACGCATCCGCTCCTACATGTTCAATTATCTCTAAAGGATCAATGATATTACCTAAGGATTTAGACATTTTTCTTCCTTCAATATCCCGCACGGTTCCGTGAATATAAACATCATAAAAGGGAATCTGTTGCATAAATTCCAATCCTGCCATAATCATTCTTGCTACCCAAAAAAAGATTATCTCAGGGGCAGTAACTAAAACAGAGGTAGGATAAAAATATTTTAAATCATCTTCGTATTCCGTATTCCGTATTCCGTATTCCGTATGAAATGGCCAGCCAAAGGTAGCAAATGGCCAAAGCCAAGAAGAAAACCAAGTATCTAAAACATCCTCATCCTGATAAATATCTTCTGAACCGCATATTGGACATTTATCCGGTTTTATCCGAGAAACAATTATTCCTTTGATTTGTTTTGAATTTTGAATTTGGAATTTGGAATTTATTTCGGATTTCGAATTTCGGATTTCGGATTTATCTTTTTTTTGACAATTTCTACAATACCAAACCGGAAGACGGTGCCCCCACCAAATCTGGCGTGAGATACACCAATCTTGAATATTCTGCATCCAATCTAAATATACTTTGGTCCAGCGGCTCGGATAAAATTTTATCTTTCCCTTTTTTACTACCTCAATTGCTGGCTTTGCTAAGGGCTTCATTTTTACAAACCACTGCCGGGATAGATATGGTTCAATAATAGTATTACAGCGATAACAATGACCAACAGAAATTTTATGGGGTTCAATCTTTTCTAATAAGCCATTTTCTTTTAAATCAGAAATTATCTTTTCTCTGGCCTTAAATCTATCTAAACCTTTATAAGCAGCTGCATTCTCATTCAAAGTACCATCAGGATTTAATATATTGATAAATTCAAGTTTATGTTTTTTACCTAAAAGATAATCATTAGGGTCATGAGCAGGGGTTACCTTAACCGCTCCTGTTCCAAATTCCATATCCACCATTGAATCGGCAATTATCTTTATTTCTCGATTAACTAAGGGTAAAATAAGGGTTTTACCCACAAATTTCTTATATCTTTTATCACGCGGATTAACTGCCACCGCCGTATCACCCAACATTGTTTCCGGTCTTGTTGTGGCAACGACAATATAATCTTTTAAATTTGAAATTTGGATTTTGGATTTTGGATTTTTTTCTTTTAAAGGATATCTTATGTAATATAAATACCCTTCTATTTCTTGATGAGGAGCCTCCTCATTAGAAAGCGCAGTCTGACACCTTGGACACCAATTAATAATATAATCTCCTTGATAAATAAGTCCCTTTTCATATAACCTTACAAATACTTCGGTTACTGCATAAGAATATCTTTCATCCATAGTAAAACGCGTTCTTGACCAATCACAAGAAGCCCCTAATTTTTTTAATTGTTTAATAATTGTTGAGCCGTATTCTTCCTTCCATTTCCAGACACGCGCCAAAAATTTTTCTCTACCTAAATCCTGACGCTTTAATCCCTCTTTAGCTAATTGTTTTTCTACTACATTTTGGGTTGCAATTCCTGCATGGTCAGTACCCGGCATCCAAAGCGCAACTTTGCCTTTCATCCGTTGATAACGGATAAGGATATCCTGAATGGTATTATTTAAGGCATGCCCCATATGTAGGATTCCGGTCACATTGGGAGGAGGGATAACAATACAAAAAGGTTTTTTATCAGGATCTATTCGGGCAGAAAATAGATTATTATCTTGCCAAAACTTATACCATTTATCTTCAGTTTCCTTGGGATTATATCGACTGGGGAGTCCATTCATGTATATTAAATCTTTCCTTCACGAAATTTATCTTGAAGTTTAATAATTCTTTTAGACAGATGTTTTCTTAGAATATTAGCTTGATATAACCATTTTAAACGCAAAGCTATTGGTCTATTTCGGTATTCTTCTATTATTTTACAATATATTTTATTTTTCTTCGATTAAATTCTCTAAATATACCTATATAATCAAGCATTATTTTACTTCATCCTTCAATAACTTATACTCAATAGAATCTACTAAAGCCTGCCAAGAAGCTTCAATAATATTTTCCGAAACGCCAATCGTTGACCAAGTATCTGTCTCATCTTGTGACTGAATAAGCACTCTTACTTTAGCCGCGGTACCGGCTTTTTCATCTAAAACCCGCACCTTAAAATCCGAAAGGTGCATCTTAGATAAAGTAGGATAAAAATCTTTTAAGGCTTTTCTTAAAGCATTATCTAAGGCATGCACTGGACCATCACCTTCGGCAGCAGTATGTTCAGTAACCCCCTTGACTTTTAATTTCATAATTGCTTCCGAAGTAATCTTTTTATCCGACAATTTTTCTACCACTACGCGAAAACTTTGTAATTCAAAGAATCTTTTATATTTCTTAAAAGCCCTTTTCATCAATAACTCAAAAGAAGCTTCTGCGGCTTCAAAATGATAACCTTGATGTTCCAAGTTCTGAATCAGTCTTAATATCCTTTTTGTCTTAGGGTCTTCTTTACTTAAGTCCAAATCTAAATCCTTGGCGCGCACCAGAATCCCGGTTTTACCCGCCAGTTCCGAAACTAAAATTCTTCGGTGATTCCCGACTAAACTGGGATCAATATGTTCATAAGTTTTGGGATTCTTCATTACCGCATTAATATGGACTCCGCCTTTATGGGCAAAACTAGATGCGCCTACATAAGGCTGGTCATTTCTTTGTTTCATATTACTAATCTCGCTTACAAAATGGGAAACGCGCGTAAGTTCCTTTAATTTTTCATTCGAGATACAGTTAATTCCCATTTTTAATTTTAGATTGGCAATAATCGGAATTAAATCTGCATTACCACAACGTTCACCATAACCATTGATTGTGCCCTGTACCATCTCGCATCCTGCCTCAACCGCAGCTAAGGAATTTGCTACTGCCAAATCCGCATCATTATGACAATGAATACCTAAACCGACTTTTATGAGCGGGCGTATCTGTTTAATTATGCGATAAACTTCAGAAGTAAGGGTTCCGCCATTGGTATCACATAAAACTAAAAATTTTGCACCTGCTTCTTGTGCGGTAAGTAAACACTTTAAACTATATTCTTTATCTATACAATATGCATCAAAAAAATGCTCTGCATCATAAAAGACTATCATACCTTCTTTAACCAAAAAACTTACTGAATCTCTAATCATATTGAGGTTTTCTTCAAGATTTGTCTTTAAAACCTCCTTAATATGTAAATCCCAAGTTTTGCCAAAAATGGCGGCTATTTTTGCTCCTGATTTTAAAATCGCTTTAAGGTTGGAATCTTCTTTTGCCGAAATATTTGCGCGTCGGGTAGAACCAAAGGCAACTAATTGACTATTTTTTAGGTGCATTTTATTCATTTTCTGATAAAATTCCATATCCTTAGGATTAGACCCTGGCCAGCCACCTTCAATATAGTGGATTCCTAATTTATCTAATTCTTGGGTAATCCGAATCTTATCTAAAACTGAATAAGAGATACCCTCTGACTGCGCCCCATCTCTTAAGGTAGTATCATATAATTTTACTTCCTTCATCCTAACCTCGCTTTGTTAATTTAAATTTTTCATGCAGTGCCCGCACTGCCAATTCGGCAAATTTCTTCTGAATAATACAAGATATACTAATATCGGAAGTAGAAATCATCTCAATATTAATTTTATTTTTAGCTAAAGCCGAAAACATACTTGCAGCTACGCCCGGATGAGACTTCATCCCTACCCCCACGATAGAAACCCGCGCAATTGCTTCATCTTTTAAGACCTCTCCTGCGCCTAACTCGGAAGCAACTTTTTTAGTAAGTTTAAGAGCCTTTGTAACATTATCTTTGTTTACCGTAAAAGAAATATCAGTTTTACGCGTATGACTGACATTCTGAACAATCATATCTACATTTATTCCTCCCAAAGAGAGCTCCGTAAAAATTTTTGCTGCTACTCCCGGACGGTCTGGCACATCACAAATAGTAATCTTAGCTTCATTTTTATTCATTGTTACTGCACTTACTACTACCTCTTCTAACATTTTTTCTGCCTCCTTAATAATCATAGTACCAGGTTTATAAGAAAATGAAGAACGCACATAAATCGGAACATTAAATTTTTTGGCTACTTCTATAGACCGCGCCTGCATCACCTGCGCCCCCAAAGAAGCCATCTCAAGCATCTCATCATAAGTTATTCTTTTTATTTTTTGCGCTTTTGGCTCAATGCGCGGATCAGTGGTATAAATTCCTTCTACATCCGTATAAATTTCACAAAGACAAGCGTTTAATTCTTTTGCTAATGCTACCGCCGTTAAATCTGAACCGCCGCGACCTAAGGTAGTAATATCTTGATTCAAAGTCACTCCCTGAAATCCCGCCACAATGACAATCTTTCCCTTTTTTAATTCTTCGCGGATCTTATGGGTATTTATCTTAATAATCCGCGCCCGTGTGTGGCTGGCATCAGTAATAATTCCTACTTGCGCACCGGTAAAAGAGATGGCTTCAAAGCCTAATTTATGAATCGCCATAGCAAGCAAAGCCACAGAAATCTGCTCTCCCGTAGACAATAACATATCCATCTCTCGCTCTGAAGGCTCAGGATTAATTTTATGGGCTAACTCAATTAACTCATCAGTAGTATCTCCTAAAGCAGAAACCACTACTACGACTTTATAGCCCCTTTTTTTATAACTTACTACTCTTTTTGCTACATTTTGAATCCGCCAAACATTTGCTACCGAAGAACCCCCAAATTTTTGCACAATTATTTTTTTCATTTTTTCTTCCTCATTAAAACCGGAATAATTTCTGAAACCATAAATCCGGCTAAAATAATTAAAATTACGGCAATAATAAAGAGTAATATATCTTTCTGTAAAAAATATTTTTTTGCCTGAAAGATTAAAGCAGTGGTAGTAGTAATTAACATGAATATCCCTGGCCAAAGAGTTATTCTAAAAGACTTATCTTTAGATAAAAGCCAACAACTTACAACAAATAAAGTTAAACTTGCAACTAACTGGTTAGAAGCACCAAAAGCCGGCCAGATTCTTTGCCATCTACCTCCCATCGCTAAAACCAGGGCTAAACCAATAACCAAAATAGTAGAAAAATAGCGATTTTTTATGCTTAAGAGCTCTTCTAAAATATAACGGCTAATCCTTGTTGCGGTATCCAGGGTAGTTAAAATAAAGGCATTAAGAATAGTTACTGCCAAAAAAGTTCCGTAATTACCTAATATAAGTTTTGTGATTAAACCGTATCCTTTTGCATATATTCCAATCGGACCAATAGTTTTTAAAACATTAGCTAGATTATCTTTGGGAGTAAATAAAACTGCCGCCGAAATTATCGCTAAAATTGCAACCAGACCCTCCGCGACCATTGCTCCATAACCAATTCTTTTGGCATGACGTTCATTAGCCAACTGTTTAGAAGTAGTACCGCTAGAAATTAAAGAATGAAATCCGGAAATCGCGCCACAAGCAATGGTCACAAAGAGAATTGGCCAAAGATACCCTTCAGAAGAAACCCAATGATGATAAGCAGGGCTGATTAAATTTGGCCTTGATAAAAATAGCCCCAAATAACCTATTCCCATGCCAAAAATTAAAAGAAAACTACAAAGATAATCCCGTGGCTGTAAAAGAATATTTACTGGAAGAATGGAGGCAAAATAACAATATACTAATAAAATTAAAAGCCAAAAATTTAAACTACCTTTAATCGGAAAAAAATTCCCTGCCTGAATTAAATTTATAAGCCCAAGTAAGCCCAAAATAGTAACTAAAATAAAATTCTGTTTTAAATTATAAATCAGAAAACCTACTAACATTGCCACAAAAATAAGGCCTAAAGAAGGTAAAACTATCTTCGGCTCTTTAACAAATGTATCAGCGCATAAATAAACAAAAACCGCAATTACTAAAATTAAAGCCAACCAAACAAATAAAGAAAAAATAAGTTTTGCCCGATAAGAAATCACTTTTTGGGAAATCTCCGCAACTGAAGAACCCTCTTGCCTTACGGAAGTAATCAAAGAAGAAAAATCATGCACTCCGCCGATAAAAATTGTTCCCAAAATCACCCAAAATATAGCAGGAAGCCACCCCCAAAGCATCACCGCAATCACTGGACCAATAATTGGACCTGCACCGGCAATGGAAGCAAAATGATGCCCAAATAAAATAAACCAGTTTTTGGCAGGAATAAAATCTACACTATCATATTTAGAAAATGCCGGGGTCGAGCGTTTTGGGTCAATCTGCCAAAGCGATTCTAATTTTCGGGCATAAAATCGATATCCCCAAAAAAATAAAATACCGGCAATAATTACAATAATTAAAGCATTCATCCTTTAATAAAATAACTCATTAATTCATAGCCTTTATCAAAATAAAGGTCTGATTTTTTTGCTTCTTTTTCAGAATAATTTAAAAAATTACCCGCTTCAATATCCTTACCATAAATCCCGAATAAAACTACATCTTTAGTATGCGTCCTTAAAGAAATTGGAGTGGCATGGTCAGGTAAAACTAAAATGCGGAAATTTTTTTTTCGCTTAAAAGCCTTAAGAATTGTACCTACTACTAAATAGTCGAATCTTTCAATGGCAATAATTTTCTGACGTAAGTCTCCATTATGGCCTGCTTCATCAGGTGCTTCTACATGCACAAAAACCAAATCATTTTCTTCCAGCGCCTTTAAGGCCGCCTCTGCCTTTGCTTCATAATCTGTATCATAATAGCCGGTAGCACCCGGCACATTAATTACCTGCATACCTAAAATAGAGCCTAATCCGCGAATTAAATCTACTGCCGAAATTACACTTCCTTTAAGACCATAACGCTCTAGAAAACTTGGCATATTTGGTCTTCTACCTTGGCCCCAAAGCCAAATCATATTTGCCGGATTTTCTTTTAAGTCAACCCTTACTAAATTTATCTCATGCGTTTCTAAAAGTTTTTGTGAATCCTTTATAAGATTAATTAAAAATTGGGCATTTTTGCCTTTTGGTAAATACTTTTGGATATTTTCTCCCATAATATCATGTGGTGGATAAGACTCTATCTCGATTAAGTTATCTTGCATGCCTTCTTTAACCAACATAATATTACGATAACTTACCCCCGGATAGAATTTAATTTTTTCATTTCCCAATTTCTGATCAATAAATTCAATCAATCTCTTTGCTTCTAGAGAACTGATATGACCTGCGCTATAATCAACCATTTTATCATTATAAACCGTCACCAAATTACAACGAAAAGCTACATCATTATCTTCTAATTTAATTCCTAAATTAGCCGCTTCTAAAGGCCCTCTTCCAGTATAATATTTTAAAGGATCATAACCAAAGATAGAAAAAGTCGCTACATCTGAACCAGGCGACATTTTATCAGGAATAGTTTTTATCCTGCCTAATCTGCCAAAACGGGCAATAAAATCCATATTCTCGGTTTTAGCCGCTTCTAAAGGCGTACGATTATCTAATTCCTTTATCGGATAATCCGCCATTCCGTCGCCAATTAAAACAATATATTTCATCTTTAATTTTGTTTAAGTAAAAAGATTAGTTTATTCGTTAATTCTTTTTTATCTTTTACAGCAATAATCTTATTTTCTTTATTTATAATAAATGCGCGATAAGGATTAAGGCGATTTGCCACTACTATTTCTGCACCGATTTTATTGCGCGCCAGAATTGCCTTTTTAATTAAGGTCTTATCATTAAGACCTGCTTCTAATTTAAACATCACTAATTTTGCCTGGGGATTTAAAGTTCTTATTTCTTTAATAATTTTTGGTAAAGGATAAAGTTTTAAATGATAAATTTTATCCGAAGAAAGCTTTCCTCTGGATTCTATTTTAGGTTTAAAATCTGCCACCGCCGCAGAATGAATAATGAAATCATATTTTTTTCTGCTTAATTCTTTTTTAAGGGCGTCTTTTAATTCATTAAAAAAAATAAAATTTACTATTTTAAATTTATTATTTACGCGACCTAAACTTATCCCGAATCTAATTTTTGCTTTCGTCTCTCTTAGGGATCCCGCAGAGAGACCGCGAAGAGAAACTACATTTGGGACTGGTCCTAAAAATAAGGTTACTTTTGCGGCCAACTTAGATAATTTCTTTGCCAATAAAATTCCCGTTTCGCCGGTTGCAATATTAGAGATTACCCTTATTTTATCTATCGCCACCCAAGTTGGACCTGCAGTAATTAAGATTTGTTTATTTTTTAAGCTCATTAATTTTAGAATTTGTCATTATTAATATCCAATCTCCTTTAATACTGCTTTTAAATTCGCTTTTACTACTTTTGGTTCTTTGATACTTTTTATGGCTCTGTCTGGATCTTTTAAGCCATGACCGGTTAAAATACAAACTATATTCGTATTCCGTCGGCCATATTGCGTATTGCGTTTAAAATAACCTTTTTTTACTAATTTTAATAAACCGGCTATGGATGCAGCAGAAGCAGGCTCAACAAAAATACCTTCTTTCGCTGCTAATAATTTATAAGCGGAAATTATCTCTTTATCTGAAACCATATCAATTAATCCGCCTGATTCATCGCGCGCTTCTTCTGCATACTTCCAACTGGCGGGATTGCCAATCCGAATGGCCGTAGCAATGGTTTTAGGATTTTTTATCGGATATCCTCTGACAATTGGAGCTGCACCTTCGGCTTGAAAACCTAACATTTTCGGTAAATTTTTAATTTTACCTTTGGCTTTGTATTCCTTATATCCTTTCCAATAAGCAGTAATATTTCCCGCATTACCAACAGGCATTACCTGAAAATCTGGTGCGCTACCTAAAACATCGCAAATCTCAAAACTTGCTGTCTTCTGACCTTCAATCCGGTAAGGATTTAAGGAATTTACTAAGGTAATCGGATATTTACTTGTGATTTCTTTAACTAAATTTAAGGCAGCGTCAAAATTGCCATCGACTGCCAAAACCAAAGCGCCGTGAATAAGCGCCTGGCTTAATTTTCCTAAAGCCACTGCATCTTTGGGAATCAATACAATACACTTTATATTTGCTTTTGCAGCATAAGCAGCTGCAGAAGCAGAAGTATTTCCGGTAGAAGCGCAGATTACTGCTTTTGCTTTCTCTTCGCAGGCCTTAGATATTGCTACTGTCATGCCTCGATCCTTAAATGAACCTGTAGGATTTAAGCCCTCATATTTTAAATAAACTGAAAAATTTTTGCCTATTAACTTACTTAAATAATCTGCGTAGATTAAAGGAGTATTACCTTCCTTTAATGTGATAATCGGAGTCTTATCCGTAATAGGTAAATATTTTCTATACCTTTTAATTACACCTTCATAATTTGGAATTTGGAATTTGGAATTTGGAATTTTTTTCATACTTCCTCTATTCTTATGGCTACGGGTCTTTCTTTAATTACTTTTAAACGGCCAATTATCTCTAAAGCTGAACGTAGATTCTTTTCTTTTGCTTCATGTAAAATCATCACAATCGGAACCACACGTGCTTTATGTCTTTCTTTTTGCGTAACGGAAGCAATACTAATATTAAATTTAGCCAAAACCCCGGAGATTTTTGCCAAAACTCCGGGTTGGTCTAATGCCATAAAACGGATATAGTATCTACTTTCTATCTCATTGATTTTGCGCAACTTTTTAATTGATTTATCAACAGTAACATTTAAAGTGGGTCGAAAGAGTCCAGCGGTAATATCTTGCGCTAAATCTACTAAATCGGAAATTACTGCAGATGCTGCTGAATATCTTCCTGCGCCGGGACCATAAAAAATAAGGTCTCCAGCTAAATCACTTGAGACATAAATTGCATTAAATATCCCTTTTACTAACGATAAAAGATGGGCTCTAGGAATAAAAGTAGGATGTACCCTTAATTCTAACGTGTCGTTTTCCTTTTTAGCAATCGCTAATAATTTTATTTCAAATCCTAATTCTTTGGCATAATTTACATCCGCTAAAGAAATCTGGGAGATCCCTTCAATAAAGACATCCTCTAAGTTAATTAACCTGCCAAAGCAAAGATAACTCAATAAAATTAATTTATGCGCGGAATCTATTCCTTCAATATCTAAAGCAGGATTTCGTTCGGCAAAACCTTTAATTTTTGCCTCTTTAAGCGCCTCATTAAAAGAACAATTTTTTTCTGACATCTGAGAAAGCACAAAATTGGAAGTGCCATTTACAATCCCTAAGATGCGCAAAAATCTGTTGGCTACCAATCCTTCACGTACTGCTTTTATAATCGGAATACCTGCTCCCACGGAAGCCTCAAAGTATATATTTTTATGTTGATCTTTAGCATAAGTAAATAATTCTTTACCCATCTCTGCTAAAAGTGCTTTATTAGCGGTTACGATGTGTTTGCCATTCTTTAAGGCCTGGATAATATATTCTTTGGCAGGATGTATCCCGCCAATTAACTCTACAATAATATCGATTTGGGGATCATTAAGCAGTTGTTTTACATCTGTAGTAAGTAAATTCTTATCTATTTTTATCTCCCTTTTAGACTGAATATCCTGATCGCAAATTTTTCTTAAAACTATCTCTAAACCGATTTTATCGCTTAAAAATTTTTTCTTCTCTTGCAGGATTTTTACTAATCCTGTGCCGACATTTCCGAAACCAATTAAACCTACATTTATTTTTTTCATAAACTTATCCTTTCTTTAAATAATAATTTACGGTTTCCGTAATTACTTTGCGGTGCTTTTCATCTACAGTTAAAAATTCAAGCCGGGTATCATAAATTAAATCTTTGGTAATCTCTTTTGATTCAATGACCTTAGCAATAATCATAATTGGATCAGGATCAAAAGGAAGTCTTATCTCTAAAGCGAGTTTCTCTGTCGGATTAAACTTTCGATTAGTAGTAAGAAGCATCCCGCCTAAACTTAAATTCTTAGTTTGAGTAATATCAATTTTATTAATTTCATCTAATAGACGATATGAGACAATAAAACGGGCACTTATGCGGGGATGCTTTCTTCTTTCCGGACCCTGATATGCCATTTTTACCCTCCTTTTTATTCAAACAACTATGAACTACGCACGATGAACTAAATAAAATCGGGGCGGACAGACTTGAACTGTCGACCTCTTGAACCCCATTCAAGCGCGCTAAACCAAACTGCGCCACGCCCCGGATTCATTTTAAAAATTTATCAGGATGTGCTAAACCTCTTCCGAAGGCGGATCAGCCTAAGGCTGAAAATTATACTCTGTTTAAATTAAAAATTATATCAAATTTTTTAAATTATGTATAGATTTTTATTAAGAATTTAGGATAAGTTTTATATAAAGAGAAAAATTTGGTTAGGTTTGTTGATATCGTTAATTTCGTTAAGTTCGTTAATATCGTTAATTTCGTTTAATATAGTTACTACTCCTCTTTTCCTTCGCGGGTCATTAGTTCTTTTACTGCTTTAAGCGGAGATTTATTTTTATAAAGCACTTTATATACTTGGTGGGTAATTGGCATCTCTACTTTATATTTTAAACTTAATTTATAGGCGGATTTAGTGGTGGGAACCCCTTCAGCAACCATCTGCATTTTCTTTTGGATTTCTTTTAAGGTTTTACCTTTGCCAATCTGTTCTCCCACAAAACGATTACGGCTATAAGGGCTGATACAGGTAGTAACCAAATCTCCTAAACCGCTAATTCCGCTAAAAGTACTTATTTTTGCACCCATTGCCTGGCCTAAACGGGAAATCTCAACCAACCCACGTGCTAAAAGCGCTGCTTTAGTATTAGTGCCAAAACCTAAACCATCAGAGATTCCGCAAGCAATGGCAATAATATTTTTAAGGCTTCCGCCTAATTCTACGCCGCAAACATCTGAGTTAGTATAAATTCTAAATCTTTCGCTCATAAAGATATTTTGTAGATATTTTCTTAAGTCTTTATCTTCGGAGGCGATTACTGCGGTGGTAGGAATGTTTCTAGCTACCTCTTGAGCAATGGTCGGACCAGAAAGTACAGCTAATTTTACCTGACCCAACTCATCATAGATAACCTCGGACATCCTTTTTAAAGAATCTACTTCAATGCCTTTAGTTACACTTAAAAAATTAGCCTTAAGACAATCCTTAAAATCTTTAATTTTTTTAAGTACGTCGCGCATATATTGAGAAGGAACCGCCAAAATAATTAATTCCTTATCTAAAGTGGCTTTTTTTATATCATGGGTAATCTCAATTTTGGCAGGAATCTTAATTTGCGGAAGGAATTTTGTATTTACTCTTTTTTTATTCAGGTAGGTAGCGTATTCTTTAAAGGCGCTCCAGAGACTGACCGAAAAGCCTTTTTTACATAATAATATCGCTAAAGTAGTGCCCCATCCACCATCGCCAATTACCGCAATCTTCATTTTAAAAATTCCTAAAATTCTTCAAAATCTTCTTTAAACTCAAGCGGTGGTTTTTCTAAATCAAGCTCTTCTTCTGTTTCTTCTACTTCTTCTTGGGATAAAGCCTCTTCTTCTATTTCTTCGGAAGGCGCTTCTTTTAAGAAGCCTTTCTGTTTTTTTAAGAAATAAATTTTTGGGTAAATATGGGTTAGGTTCTTTTCTTGGCGCGTAATAAACTGAATTCCCACATTGTAAGTTCCATCTTCTTTTGGCTCTACCCTTACTACTTTACCGATTATTCCATTTTGATAAATAAAACTGCGTTTTTCTAAATCCTCGCAGATGGATAATACTGCGCGGTCAAAAGAGAGCCACAATATATCATTTTTGCGCACTTTATCTTTTATATTACAAAGTAGTCCTGCCTGACTTATATTTTTGGTATAGCCTTGAAACAATTTTGAGATAGTCTCTTTCTTACATACTTTATAAGCCAAAGGAATAGTATAATCTAAACGCACAAATTGCCGTCTTTCTTTTCCGCAATAAGTTTTTTTCTTCATCCTATTTTAAGCTCCATTTTATTGGTTCTTATTTTGGCTAAATCCCAAGCGTATTCGTAAAGATGAAGGCCCTTACTTACAGCAATAATCTCTCCGTCTTCTACTCCGATTTCCTCTGCCATATATTGCTTTACTAACTGTAGTCCTCCTAAATTAGAAGGAAAGCCTCCCCACAAATCCCAAGAGCGAAAATATAAAATAAAATGTAATTTTCCATAACGCACGCGTGTATCAATTAAACGCAAGCAGGGTGGATCAATTAATTTTATATCCGAAGGCATACCAATCTCCATAATTGCCTGATTTGTGCCAAAGCCCTTTTCTTTATAAATCTTAATTACCTCTTCTATCTGATTTACATTAAGCGGCATCTCTTTAATCATCTCTTTACCATTTATATTTTCTTTTATCTTTACCTTTGGCTCAACTAATCTTTCTCCGTAAGTGTAATCTTCGGTTTCAGTTTTTGTAGCGGTTAAAAGATAGTGCAGATACCCCTGAATGTATTCCATATCAGTGGGAGCAGGAATACTCATTCCTTCAGGAATAATCGGAATAATCTGATGTGCAGGTTTTCGCACTCTTACTACTACAAAGTCAAACTCTAAACGCCTTTGGCCTTCGTAACTACCTTTAGTAATTTTGTAGACATGGCCTTTTTCTAAAATCCGTGATAGACACTGAAACCAGGCATCATCTAAATCAAAAGCATCAATAAAAACTGGCTCTAAAAATTCTCTTTCGCTCATTCTCTCTGTTCGAAGTTTCGCTTCGCACACTTGGAGCGAGCGATGGGAATCGAACCCACATATATGGCTTGGAAGGCCATTGTTCTGCCATTGAACTACGCTCGCGTTACAGTCTATTTCTTGCGGGAGAAGGCTGTTGTTCTACCACTGAACTACTCCCGCATATTTATTTTACTTTCTTTTTTCACTACCTTTACTACATAAAAAGCATCTAAAATTGCTCTCTGGGCATCCTTCTTTGTATATCTTTCTGTAGGAATAAAATCTAAATCCCCATAAAATGCTAATTCTCTTTCTTTTCTTAAATAGCGGGATATTCTTTTTAGCCGAAGTAAAACCTTCTGTGTAGAAGGAGAAAATCTTGCTTTAAATTCTAAAAGTATATCTCCTACATCATGAATTTTAGGCACATCTATTCCTTTTAATCTAAGCAAAGCCTTTAGACTTAATTCTACAATCTCTTGGGATTCTCTTATTACATCTGAATAATCTTTTTCTTTTAAAAGGATATTTAAGATCTTTAATCTTTTCTCTGCTTTAATTAAATAACTCTTTGCTAATTCAATGTTGGTCATATAGAAAATACTTCACCCAATTTATAATCTTTTTTTAAGACCCAGAACCAAAAACCTTTGCGTTTTATCTTCTTTGCACCTAAATAATCCAATTTAGATTTTAATTTTTTAAGATAATCTTTAAAAAAGCCTCCTTTATCATATAAAATCAAAGAATTATCAATCATATCAAAAAATAAAGGACTGCCTTTTTCTACTTCCTCTTTAGTTTTTATTATCGGAGAAAAAAGAAATTTAAATCCTTTTTTTTCTAAAGAATCTTCTATCTTCTCAAAATCCCTTACCCTTCTTATTCTTTCTTGAGGTAAATTCCTACAGATGAGAAGTAAATCTATATCAGAAAAAGGACTAAATTCATTGCGCGCAAAAGAACCAAAAATTGCCAGAGAAACTAAATTCTTTTGATAATGTTTTATTACTTCTTGTTTAACCGTTAATAAAAAATTTTTCTTTTTCACACCTTAAATACTCTTTTTATACTTTAAAAACATGGGCAGGAGAGGATTCGAACCTCTGAAGCACAAGTGCAGCAGATTTACAGTCTGCCCCCTTTGGCCACTTGGGTACCTGCCCATTATCGCTTATGTTCGTTTAGTTCGTTATTTTTGTTAATAACGTGGGGGAATTTTTCCCCCACACCCCTTTAGGGTTGTCGGTTCTTAAGCATCCCAGCCGACGAGAGGAATCGAACCTCCAACCT
>Ga0123519_10002832_pt1 | contig 29014 bp, 12 predicted proteins | sample YelNatPaOPRAMG02_FD_87396 | JGI IMG/M metagenome (GOLD analysis project Ga0123519, IMG submission 87396) | Hot spring microbial communities from Yellowstone National Park - Yellowstone National Park OP-RAMG-02 (version 2) | ecosystem: Environmental > Aquatic > Thermal springs > Hot (42-90C) ... | reverse complement strand
GGAAAAATTGCTATTATTGAAGCAAAGGGCTTAAGATGGGGTTTTGTGGGAGGGATAACTCCCGCCGAAGAAGCGAGCAGGGAATTATCCGCGCTCGAAGATATTTGTTATGGTTGCTACCTTGAAATAGACAGGCTTGCGCGTAAATTTAATTTTAATCCGGATTATGCCCTACGGTATTGGATTTTCTTGGAAGACATCACTGGGCCAGAAAAAACTCACCAAAGATATGCTGCTTTAAATCGTGGCCGCTCGAGATATTTTAAAGAAAGGCATTTTAGCCAAGGCATTTTGGCTGAAAGAGCGCAAGAGGCGCTAAAGAAACAGTCTGTTCTGTATGGTCAAGACTGGCAGTGTTTTCCTGCAAGCACCGGCATTGGCCAAAAAGACGGGATTGTAAGCATGGACGCAGTTTTCCTTGATGCAAGCAACCGGCCTGATGTCCGCGTCTATCCTTTAGAGAATTATCGCCAGACGCCGGTTTATCACTATCGTTTTGATGACAACAGGATTAAAGACCAGCCAAAATTTGCCCGGGCATTCGCCGTAGAGATAGGCGATAAATTAGTAGTTTTCATTTCCGGCACAGCCAGCATCGTGCAAGGCAAGAATGCCCACGAAGGAAATATAGATAAACAAGCAAAGGAAACAATCAAAAATATCCAAGCCCTTATTTCTTGGCGCAATTTACGGAACGCAGGTGTGCGCGGCTTTGCAGGCTCTCTTAAGGATATTAAAGGACTTATTGTTTATGTCAAACCCGGGCAAAAAGCAGAAAAAGTAATGTCCGTAACGCAAAAAGTATTTAGCCAAGCAGCGTTGATTTATACTACTGCGGATATTTGCCGCGCTGGGCTTTTAACCGAGTTTGAAGGGATAGCGGTAATCAATAAATTTTCTTCTTCGCAGTATGCTTTCTATTCTTTGATAGAATTCCTACAGGGAGTTTTTTCTCGGTTCTGTGGCTTACGCGCTTCAGTTGTATCTTTTATTTATTCTTCCCGCGATCCCCATCGGCCAAAATCTGTTGCCAAAGAGCCGACATCCGAAGAGTTTAAAAAGGATATTGGGCGTTCGGATGCGCTTAAATTTAGACAATACGAATATTTTTCTCAAGTTCTTAAGGAGGTTGAATATATCGCTCACAAAAATAATGCGCAGGAACTTCGGTCTGCTTTACGTAATATGGGTAAGTGGGAAATCCGGTGCGGTAATTTTGATTATATTTGGGCAGCTATGCAGAAAGGCACGCTTTATCTTGACCAATCCCTGCTTGATCAGCCAAGTCTTAAAAAAGAATTTATTATCACTTTATTGCACGAAGCAAGTGCTTTTGCTTATACTGGGCAAAGCTGTAGCGAAAATGAAAATAAGGCGCAGGAGTTTTATGCCAGCTACGTTAGAGAATTTTCAGAAAAATTAGAAGTAATAAAAAATACACTTGGCTGTGGCCAAAGGAACATAACCGATATAAGAGGGAAGTTAAATGATAGTTTAAGCGTAATCAATAATTATCTTTATAGCTTAAAGAAAACAATCACTGATAAGGAACTTTTATTCTCAATTGAGACATTAATAAAACAGATATTAGATTTAGGTGATGCTAATGGTATTGTATTTTCGCAAGAAGTGAAAAATTTTGAAGGGTTAATTGAAAAATTAATAAATTTCTTGCCGGCGTTACACAATATAATTGAGAAAGAATTTAATAAAATTAGATTAACCGCTGAATTATCTTCTAATTTATTTGGAATAGCCAACGAGTATTTGAAGTTATTGGCTATATCTAATGTATTGTTAGAAGAGGCAAAAGCGCATACTTTATTAAATGCGGAAAGCTTAAAAATCGTTAAAGATGCTTTAGACATTTTAAATAATACACCTATTCTTTATCTCTACGTTACACTGCAAAAATATTGCCAAGAATGCCAACGTAAGCTTGAGCAGGATACCAAAGATACCCAAAAATTAAAGCAAGTTCTCGCAAGAATTATTGCCCAGCATCAAAAAGATTTATACCAGATTTTAGATGAGTTATTAAATGATGCGAGGAAAGCCCAAATACTAAAAAGCATATTACAAGAGAACCCAAGTTTAGAAAATACCTTGCGTAACGTTTTAGGAGAAAATTACTTTAATAAATTAACGAAAAAACTTAATTCGCCTCCGCTTAAACTTAAACGTTCGCTTTCAGTCTGGCTGGTTTGTTTAAGTTTAGCAGGAGTATTTTGTTTTTTGGTTTATGCATCAGGGATAAAATGCGTTGTTCTGCCTTGGATTTTCTATCCTTTATTAGGGATTTTAGGGCTGAAGGTTGTCAAAGAGTTGCTTAATAATCTGCTTCTCAGGTTAAGGTATATATTTTCTAAAGCTGATTTAGACGAATTATTAAAACAAAGGATTAAAAATTTAAAAGAGGGTTTAGAAAGGTTAGGTCCTGCTTATGCCCCATATTTAAAATCGCTTGATAATCATTATTTCGATTATGCTTCAGACTCTTTGCTGCTTGGTTTAATGGATACGGCGTTATTAGAAGGAAGATATATTATTATAAAACGCACCCAGCTTTTGGATGAGGCAAGTTTTAACAAAACCATTCTTCATGAATTAGCGCATGCGGTTTTAAAAGACAGTATTTCCTGCCAGCAAACGATTATGATGGGTTTTCATCAGATGACTGTTAGCCATATTTATAAAGAATTGCGCGCTGACTGGATTGCTTTTCGGATTTATCGCTCTTTAAAGAAAAATAATAAACAAAATAATAATGATTCAGAAAAAGATAATAGTTTATTTGCTGGATTAATTAGTGCCTACTATAGTCAGGCAGAGCAATTGCGTAGAAGTTTGGAGGATATCGTTATTTTAAAGTCCTATTTTGAAGCACCGCAAGTTTTTCTTTTACATATTATTGACAGCTGCCAGCCAAAAAATAAAGAAGAAATTATCTTGTCTATCCAGAAAGAGCTACAGGAGCTTTTCGCGCGCGGCGCATTAAAATCATTACATTTTGATGCGCAAAAGTGGTTAAACTTATTGGAAGAAATAAGAAATACAGGGCTGATTGAGGTAAGTGAAAGCGGTTATGTTTTAACTCAAAAAGGCAAAAAGATTTTGGAGAATTACCTTTCAAATTATCCGCCTAACGCCTGTTTTGGCGAAGGCGCGCTAAAACGGCATCTTCACGTAGATTTGATAATCAATGCTTTTGGAAAGACGATTATTAAATTAGGCAGCAAGTATCAGCACTATTTGCACGAGGAACCGCTCCCTCAGGATTTAACCGGAGAAAATAGTAAGAAGCTTAAAGAGGCTTGTAAACTATTAGAAGAGTTAGGGGAAAAATATGCTGAAAGGGTAGAGAATTTTCGTTTATTGACAACAGTGATATTAGTTGATTGTCCGGAATTTTTGCTTCTTTGGGGGAAAGATACTAAAACGCGCAAGCCCTATTATCAGATTAGCCATTTAGGCCGCAAGCGCCAAATCATCTATTTTGCCAAGCAATTTATAGATAGCTTAAATATAAATAAAAAACAGGATATGGAATTGTTGGCTACTATTTTAAACCATGACCAGCAGGAATTGGAGGAGTACGCAAGGTTAGAATTAGAAAAACCTGGTATGCCAATAGATGAAAATAAGGAAATAGAGATTCATAGCCAAGCAATGCAGGATGACCCTTTTGGTGCCTATGTGCAGATAAGAGAAAAAGCCATTTGGTTTATCAAAAAACATTATCTTTTATCTTTTGCGCCGTTTTTTAAGAATAAGAGAATTACGAAGGCAATATCGCAGATTAAAGAAAAAGCAACGAGGTTATTGGAAATAATAGAGCAGCAGCAAAATAAAAATGTGGATTTAAGGCAGGAGTATATTGAGCTTTCTAATCTTTATTTGCGATTAGGTTCGTTGCTTGAGATAGAGAAAAAATTTAACGAAGCGATTGTTTATTACCAGAATGCGATTGCGGTGCTTAAGAAGGTTGAAGAAAAAGATATTGGGCTTTTGCCAATACAAATCCAGACAAGAATAGTTATTCTCTTCGCCAAAAACAGGCGGTTTGCAGAATTCAAGCAGGCATATATAGATTTATTAACTTATAACTTTAAACAGCCTCTATCTTTGCAGGAACGCGTGATATTTGATTTATATCTAAATAACTCTTTTCTTATTATTAGAAATACGCTGCTTAATGTTCTTTCGCATTATTTGGAGTTTAGCGATAATCCTGCTGAACGCAAGCAGTTACAAGAGGCGATTAATTTTACCCGAGAGATTGGTTATCCTTGTGATAAAAGTAAATTGGATAGATATACCGGCAATAATTCCGGCAATTCCTCTTTGCCTTATGCTTTTAAATTTGATGGCAGTAATAAACTTTCTTTTTGGGCTTGGCTTATTGTTTGCGCTATTGATTTGGCTGTTGCCGGATATCTCTATAATCTGATTCAAAATACCCCGCCTCAGATAATCAAAGAGTTTTTGGGTCTGGTTAAGGTCCCTTGGGGCGCATATCTGTATGGCAATATTTGGGCAAGTATTTTTGACCTTAAAGCAGTGCCTTTAAGTCTTCTGTTATCTTTGGTTTGTTGGACGTGGGTGCCGGAATTTAAATTTTGGCGTTTTGGCGAGATAAGTAGCAATGTTAGTTTTTCCCAAAAAGAAAGATTAATAAAGGTATTTTTTACAATATTAATTGGTTTATTAATAAAGATATGGATAGGATTTGTTCCTTTTGATGTTTATTTAGTTTTTTCGCTTGTAATGCAGATTTTACTCTGGCAGAGCATTAAGTCAATAACGCAGTTTTTTGCCAGCATAGTCAGAGGCGAGATTGCTTGGAGCAATAAAAATACCGGCAATGCCGTAACCTGTAATTTAACAAAGTTTCTTTTTCTTTTCGCTATTTTGGCTGGCTTATTTGTTTTTGGAAATTTAGAAACAATGTTAGGGTTGCCTTTATGTTGCGCTATGGGATTAGGTATAGTTTCTCCGCATAGTAGAACAGATGAAGCGCAAAATTGCGGATTAGAAAATGAAGGATTGCTGGCATTTTTAAAAGAGATGCGCTTAGGCAACAAAGAGGCGCTAAGAAAATTATTAAATTTGCAGATGGAACAAAAAGTAAAGGATAAAGAGTTGCTTTTGTTTAAAAAGGTATGCACTGCCGAAAAAGACTACAAGTTAGCTCCTTACGATATGATTATTGAAAATCTTAAACAATCCGCCTCTTTATACAATTATGCTAATGAAATACTATGGTTCCTTTTGGCTTTATCCAAACGCCAAGAAAAATTCAGCGGTAAAGTTTTTAAGGAGTTACTGTCGATTGTGACAGACCGCAGCGATTTATCCGTTTTAGTTGAACAACGGCGTGAGCGGGTAGGTTATTTATTAAAACGGTTTATACATAGTTTGCCTTTTCGTAAGAGAAAAAATATTATTAGATTTTTAAAACAAAAGATAGCCCGCTACGAAGCCAGCCCTACAGGTTCTTTGACTGCTTCGCGTTTAAAGATGCTTCTTTCAAAGAACAACCGCTATTTGCCTGCTAAGCCAATACATAGATTTAAAAGCCCGCAGGAATGTTACTTAAGAAATTTAAGAGGAGAATTATTTTTTAATTCGCAAAAAAGGTTGGGATTCTTTAATAATCTTACGCCTGAAGAAAAATCCCAGCGTCTTAAAGAAGTGGCGGATGACGTTGTTGGCTTAAAACCGTTTTTCCCGTATATCCCGATTGAGGAAAATGGGATAAAGGTAGAATTTTATGTCCTTACCGGAGAAAAAGCAAGTTCGCAGAGGCCGGAAATTTTTGCCGATTTTAACAATAAGCCATACAAAATTTATCTTAACGGCATTGTAGAGAACTTTCTTTTGAGGTTATTCTCTGCGCAGTGCGGTGTTGCTTTGTGTATGAAGGCGATAGCCCGCCATGAATATGCGGAAGAAATTGAACATCTTGAACACGCGCAGGCAGTTGAAAAGCAGCGTCAGATAGAAGGTTATATTTTGGTTCGCCTGCAATTAGAGCTCTGGCAGTCTGCGCCTGAAGAAAAATGGGTGCAGTTTATTGCCTGCGGTTGTTTGCCTAAAATAAAATCCTCTTATTCCCCAGTTGCGTGTAAAAAGCCGCCAAGGAATGAGGAAAGAGCTTGGGCAGAAGAACGTTTAGGGATATTAAAACAAACTATGGTTTTGCCTTCTTATCAGCGCCGCTTATTTAGAGGGTATTACGAAAATAAGATTTGGCATAATGGCAAGGTTTACCTGCCGAAAAGCAACACAGAGCGCAAAAAAGAAAAGGATGAGTATGGACCTGCGTTTGAGGGCGGTTTCTACTTTATGGTGCGCTATTTTGATACAGCATTTATAAGGTATGAGGTATTGAGCATTATCCCTAGCGATAGGTATGAATACTATTTACGGCTAATGGAGGGTTATTATTATACGAAAAAGGAATTTAAAAAACGCGTAATCGGAGGGTTAAGGCATATTCAAAAAGACAAAAAGGGTTATTATCTAATCCTTAGCGAAGAATTAAGGAAAAGGTTTTGTCTGACAGGAGAAACGATATTTATTTTGGGTTGCTCGGATAACTTTACATTTATGAATGAGGAACAAAAGCTATTTTATAATGATGAAAATCGTTGTATGCCCGCGCCATACCTTGAGGTATTCAAAAAGTCTTATCCTATGAACTATGCGGGATATTATATAGATTTACAAGGCTATAACTACATTAGTCAAAATCCTTTGATAAAAGCATTAGCAAGGTTTTTAGCAGGAAAAAATTGTTTAGCCGAAGACATAACAGCCATTTGTATAAAATATTTTAACTGGGTAAATTATAAGATAATAGATGAAGTATGGTATTATTCGCTGTTAGACGCGCTTTATGCGTTATTTTTAGAAAATTTTGATATTTGGATGCAAGACGGCAAAATAATTATAACTATCCCTTCTTCTAAGAAAAGGAATGTTTGCGGGATAGTGTTAAAAAGAATTCAACCGAATGTAAATATCTGGGATGCCAGATTAGTAAAGCGTTTAAATTTAAAAGGCGCCTGTAAAGTAAATAATTCTGATTTCTATCATTTATATACAATTAGAGACAGGCAAAGTCTATTTTCGCATGAGAAAAAAGATGCGCTTATTGGCAAGCCAAAAGCCAAAAAAACAGAAGTTAGCTTACAAAAAAGTAATCCCGTCCAACCTAAAAATGGGTTGCAAGCGATTAGCAGCCGCGGCTCTTTTCTTATGGCAGCCATTTTAGGCGGACTTTCTTTTCTTTCTTTAGCGTACAATTTTTCAGCTATCAGCTATATTGGTTTGGGAGTAAGCTTTAAGTTAGGCTTGGATGCTTTAATTTTAAAACTAATTGAAAGTTACGGCAGATACCATAAGAAAGCCAAGCCGGCGCAATCTTTAATTCCGAATAGTTTTTTTGCTGCGGCAAAGAATTCTTCTTTGGCGCTGTCGGGAGTAGATTCCGAAGGAAAATTATATATAAACAAGGCTTTATTCACAAAGATTTCCCCTTGGCTGCAAAATTTTGTCTTGGAGTGGGTTATCTTGCCGCATGAAGCAGCCCACTTATACGCGCATTTTCCCTTGCAGATAAAAAGCCAGTCGTTTTTCGCCTCTTTGTATAACGAATTTTTTGCCTATTTGTCGCAAGGCATTCCTTTTGCTGCGGTATTAAAAAGATTTTTTGGCCATAATGAGGATAGAAAAGAACCCCTTTTGGAAGATGAAAGTTCAGTTTCTTTTTCTGAGGAAGCGTTGTTAATACAGACAAATATAACGCAGGCAGTCCAAGCAGAGCAGAAAGAAAATTTACCGCCAAGTGAGCCGGTTGATTTAAAGGAAGAACAATCTTTCCCCCGCGCAAGTTATTTCTTTAAGCAGTTAGAAGAAGCGATGTCTCCATCAGGATTCCGCGGACAAGATTATATTGCAGGGATTTTAACAAAAATACTTACTTTAAAGACAGAGGATTTTGAGAACAAGAAAGAAGCAGAAGCTTTTATTTCTAAAATCAAAGAGCTTTTAGGATTAAATGGTAAGGGCTTTACGCTTATCTTAATTAAAGGCGATAAAGTGCGGGTAACCTTTCAGCGATATTACGAAAATGGTATGCATAGCATATCAGAGTTGAATCAGCTTATTGCTGACTTTAACAGAGAAAAACAAGGCGCTAACTTAAACCCTTCAGCTTCAAAAGAAATAATTATCGTGCCTGAAACAATTTATTTTCAATACGAAATAGGCAAAGATTATTATAGTTTATTGGTTCGTACTTTACAGCACTTAGAAAAAATTTGCGATGAATGTAATGAAGGAAGCTCCCAACCTTTAGGTGTGAATGGACTTGATTTTGGCCGGTTATTTTATTCCCTGTTAAATTGGCCGCCAGCAAAGAAACTCTTGCTTGCGCCTATTTTTGTTTTAGGGACCTTATTTATCGCTGTGCTTTGGGCGCCATTATGGGAGCCTTTTAAGTTTTTCCTAAAGCCGCAAGGCTTAAAACGCTATCTTAAAGCGCATAATACTGAGCCCGCGCAAAAAAAGGAATTAGAGGTGCAAGCCAAAGTTTGGTTTAAAGATTTAGAGGATGCCTTAAAGGAAAAATCCCTTTGGCGCAAAGGTTTTAGATGGTTAAAGCGTTATCCGCCGGCAGTAATAAAGCACAGTAGCTATAACCTTAAGGCGCTTCTTAAAATGTTTTGGGGATATTTTAGAAATAGACCTTGTTTATGGGTAGTTTTCGCAGTAGCAAGGAATAAATATTTTCTTCCGGTTATCCCGCCAGGTTATCAGGAGCGGCTCTATAAAGAAGAGCCAGTGGATAATGATTTATTTTTAGTTATTTTTGACTATTATACCCGTCTTTATGTAAAAATTATTCAACGGATAGAACTGATGCGCAGGATTAAGTTGCTTCAAAAATATATCCAGCGCAGGGAAAGTAAATTAACCCCTTCGTTGGCGAAGAGTAAATGGGTTCAGCCGGCATTATTTCCGTTATTGACTAAACTTAAAAAAAGTTATCCTTCTTTAGAAGTTTCTTCCAAAAAATTAGAAAAATACAAAAAAGAACTTATGCAACTTAAGAAGGACTTGGATAAAAGCCAGAAAGAGATACAAAGAATTACTAACCAAACGCAACAGGAGATTGATAGGATAACTGCTTTGCCAAGGTCAAAAAAGAAGCGTCAGCAGCAACAGCTTTATGTTTATGCCTTGGTGCGGGTGCCGGGTTTTGTGCAAGGCATAAAAGAGCAGTTTAAATTGGTAGCAGACCTAATTTGTCAAGAAGAAGATTTAAGGATTCAGGAGTTTTCTTTAGTCTTTCGGATAATAAGGGCGGTGCTTAATGAGATTCATCAGCGCCAGAAAGAATTAACCTTGCGGCGTTTACAACGTTGCCATCGCTTGGGGCGCGTAGTGTTGCGCCGCCATCCTTTAAGCCGAGGATTGATTATCGCGCAGCATTTTTACCCCAAAAGAGGACGGCAGTATAGTTATCCGGAATATAACCGGGCGCATTTCCAGCTTTTATACCAATGTTTTGAATCGGTAGACCAAGGCATTGATTATGAATTAAACGAGGAACTGGAGAATATTCCTTTTGTCCGTAAGACCATCAAAGAAATAGTAGAATTTATTGAGTCTAAACAAAAAAGCCCAAGGTTAAGGCCTAAACAGGGTTATTTAAGCGGATTTAGGGCATTGCAACCCCAGCCAAGATTAAGCCCGGTAACAATCAAGGATTTCTGCCGGCGCCTTGATGCTTGCATTGAAAGGTTACGTCTTTCGCCTTTGAAGATAAAAATTCTGGCGATGTTTGAATTGCGCAGTGCCAAGGAATTACTTGCTTTAGGTCAGAGCTTAAGAGCCAAAGAGATACTTTTGCATGCTGATTCATTCTTAGAGCTGCGCCAGAAGGAGGCAGCCAACATCCGCATAGCGTTGATTAATGGCAGATTAGAGCAATTAAGGCATTTAGCCTGGCAGCGCAACGAAGCATTGGAACAGACCTTTAGAGACATCGAATCAGCGATTAAAAATGGAAAGGAGGTAATTGCTAATCGTCCGCAGGCAACCTTTATCAGCCATCTAAAAGATAAAGTAAGGAAAACAAAAGCACCGAATAAATACCAGCCGAGGAAAATAATCTCCATCGTTGCTGCGCTTGAGGCAATCCGCGCTTGCCAATGGATACGTGAACCGGAGTTCTGCCATTGTCAAAACATAATCTCTTTGATGTTAGCATTACTTAAAGATAAGAAGCCCCAAGGGCTTGGTTTAGAGCATAAAGAAAAATTGCTTTCCTTATGCGCGCTTATGCGCCAGAGGTGCGCGCAAGCCAAGATACTTTTTGATTTAATGCAAAGATATAGAGAAATCTATGTAGGGCTGCGATTACAACAAGAAGAAATGGCGCAGGCAAAGCAGCTTGCTTTTAATAAGGCCTACGATGAATATATTACCCAAAGAAACATTAACCGTGGCTCTTTGGAAGAAAATTATACCTTTGCGCAATTTTTCTTGTCCACCCACATTCCGAGTTGCGGTAAGGAAAAACCTGCTTTACATAGGCCCATCACTAATTCTTTATTTTTAGCAGGTTTGGAATTATTAAGGATTGTCGGCTATCAGGATTTTCAATATATCCTTAAGCGGCGTAAAACAGTTTTTGGCGAAGCCACAGATAAACAATTGATGGAATTTGTAAGCCAAAACAAGAATAATTTTATCTGCCTTAGTACGGAAGATAAAAATAAATTATTATCTGCTCTGGCTAATGATTTTAAGCTCTCCTTTGAGCAGGTAAATATTTTAAAACAGATGTGCCGGATGCAGGAAACGCAGGCTACTAATTTAGAACAACTCTCGCTTAATTTTGATGAGACAAGGCATGCCTATCCAGTCATAGCCCTTCCTACCCCAGAAGAAAAAGCATTTGCGCACTATTGTTTTCTTATCTCTATTAAAAACAAAAAGATAGAAATAAAACGAGGAGAAGTTTTTAATCCCAAAAAAGAAGAATTAGATAACCCCAGCCTTAAAAAAAGGTTGATATTATTTTTATCTCTTCTGCCAGAAGCATTGCATGATTATCTGGCGCGTTACAACCATTCGCCTCCGTTTTCAGAATTAAAGATTAATCTTGTGCCTTTTACTATTACCAATCCACCATTACCTTATATTGATTACACATTTTTAGGCGAAACTGAAATAAAGAGTAGCGGAAAAAAAGTTGTTTATATCAGTTGGGCAGCATTGCGTTCGTCTATAATTTTTCAGGATGTGATTAGGCATGAGTTGGAAAACAATGAGCAGAAAGCGCAGGAGAGCAATTTAGAATATTTTAGAAAAAATCCTCAGGCATTGAAGGTTTTTCTTGCGTATATATGTATTGAAAGTCCTTGGGTTAAATTTTCGGATGCTGATTATTTGCGCAAATTAAAAGGATTAATAAGAGGGGTAAAAAAAGATACATATACCGGATTTACAATGCATAATTGTTTGGTAGATTCGCTCGCTGAATTAATTTCTCTTACCTTTCATTTAGAACAAGAGAAAGAACTGTTTGCCACTTTACTTTATGAATATGTTAGCGATCTTCCTTTTAAAGTCGTATTTATAGGAGACAAAATGTCTGCGGCTATACCTATCAGAGAAGCTTTGGATGAAAAACATTTAGGCAGGATTATTAAACCTTATTTGCCTTATATTTTTATTAGCCCAGTTAAACGTTTTCCGCAAGGTGGTACGCTTTGGCATGCAAAAATTTCATCCCCGGATATTGTACCTTTTGCTTATACACCTTTAAGCAAGAGGTTAGAGCATCTGGGCGATGATCATTTTGTGGCAGGAGACATTTCTGCTTCTAAGGATGGGGAAGAATTTTTAAGCAAAGGTATCCTTAGAATTTTAAAGCGCCTTTTAACTTTGGCTATTCTATTATTTTCAGCTCACCAAGGTTTATGCGCGCAAGAAAATATCTTATGGATTGACCAGATGGATATATTACCTTTGACGTTTATGCTTTTAGGCGCGGTTTTGGCAGGGATTAGCCTATATTGGGTGGTTTTAAGGATGCTTTGGGTGAGTTTGATTTTAATTTCCGCATACCGCGATCTTTTATCTCATAAAGTTTTAGTTAAACAACACAAATTTCTTGCACAGGCATGGCGGCTCTATGCGTATTTTTATTATTTAAAATTTGAAAGAGGTTTTTACTATTCCCGTTGGGTAATTAATACGATTTTAAGTATAAGTAGATACCCCCAACGCAATAGTCTCTCTGCAATGATTTTGGGATTTGATTTGTCCGTGGATGAAGTAAGGTTTTTGCGCGAAAACCCGATTAGGATGGCAAGCGTTAATCATGCTTTTCTTTTGAAGCTTAACAATTATGTCATAAAGGAGTGGGGGAGATTGGAATTATTTGTTTACAATAATTTAAGACTTTTTAGCAACGCAGGATATGATGGTAAAATTTTGTTAAAGGATGACGCCCGTAAAGAGGAATTAGAAAGAAGGTTGCTTATTTATGTTCGTATCAGCAAAGAGTTGCACAATGCTATTTGTTCTACGCGTTATCTTTTAGGTTTATTGTTTATTCCCTATTCTTTAAGAAAAAAAATTAAGTTATTATTTTTAAGGTTTAATTGTTTATATCGCAATTTGACGGATTCCTCTTTGCGCGATCTCTTAAGAAGGTATGTTGAAACTATGGATATCAGAGGAAAGGCAATCAATTTATTATCTGTTCAAACAATCATCTTGCAAGACCCTCGCCTAAGGCAGATGGCAAAAGAAATTTATATTTATCCAGTTAAGCCAAATTATTGGCATGCGGTTAGGGTTAAAGAAGGAGAGACTCAAACTTTAAATAAAGGTGCTAAACCTTTGCTGGAGATTACGCCTAAAGTAGATGATTGGCTGGCAGGGACAAACAAAGAGGGGTTGTTTTCACAAATAAAGACGCGCTTCTTAAGTTTGTGGCGTCAAGTTTTAAGCAGTAAGTTTTGGCGGGTAATTATCTTTGGCGGTTTTGGCTTAGCGGCTATTTTAGGAGGGCTTTATCTTAGCGGCGGATTAGGGGCGTATCTTTTGCTTAAAAATGCAAGTTTAACCAGCGGAAAACTTTTTGTAGGAGAAGTGGCGATTTGGGAGCTTATCAGCGGTTTCTTTGCTTGGTTAAGCGCGGATTATATTGCCCAGTATTTAAGCCAGGATAAAAATGATTACCGTATTTCTCAAACTTTGGCAGTGGGGATTTTTTGCGGGTTAGGGCAGTTGGGAACGCATATTTTATATAATCTTGTCCAGATTATTCCCAATTATTTTAGTTGGTTTGTTTATTTACCGGGTTGGTGGCAGTCGTTTTTGCTGCTGCATGTAATTTTATGCGGAGGCTTTCTCATCAGCACTTACAATCTTTTGGTAATTGGTTTGGCGCGCTATTTTAGCAAAGGGGCGCATTGTCAATATCAAGAGGAGGCAAAAAAGAGCGTTGATTTTTATGGTTTTAAAATAATCTGGGCAGTTGGCAAGGCAATTTTTATTTTGGGTTTTGTCCCTGCGAGTCTGCGCGTTCTTTTTGAACAGATTTGCGATAATATCTCCGCGCCTATCTCGGATTGGATTATGCATCGCAAATCCATAATTCCGGAAAAATGGTTTTCTTGGATTAAAAGGCATCTGTTTGCAGTTTTTACCTTTATACTATTTTCGATAATTTTGGATTTTACATTAGTGGTGTTGGGTAGTTTGTATTTTTGTCATTATTTTAAATAACAAAGAAAGGAGTAAGTGCCATGCGTATAAAAAGACAGGTAGCAAGGTGGCAAATAAATTGGTTGGCAAAAATAAAGTTATGTTCGGAAGAAAAAATTTTGTCTTGTAAGATATTAGATATCAGTTTTAAGGGCATTAAATTAGTTTTAACCGATAAACTACCCAGAGATAATTTATTAAAGGTAAATATTTTTTTATCCGAAGAGTTTGTATTGGATTTAGAACTGTGGAGGGTTTGGCATAAAACGATTGATGGCCATTATCTTTATGGGTTCTATTTTGTGCGCATAAAAGAGGCGGATAAAGAAAAAATATACCAATTTATGAGTAAGTATTGTCCGCAAACTATAAGTAGGCATTGGTGGCAAACCGAGATTGAAGAGAAAGGAGGTGAGTATATGAATGATCGGCGGATTTTTGCACGTTTTCCGGCGCAATTGCCCTTACGTTATTTGGATATCTCGAGTAATCAAGAAGGCGAAGCCCAAACTTTTGATTTAAGCGCCAAAGGCATTGGTTTGGTAACACAACAACAACTGCCTGAATACACTCCTTTGGAAATTTGGCTTCGCATGCCTGTCGACGGAAAACCTCTGTATTTAAAAGGGCAGGTGGTTTGGTCAAAAGATTTTGAGCCGCAAGGATATCGCGTGGGGGTAGAACTAGAAGAAACACAGATGATGAGCTTTAGCCAGCTTTTAGGAATGGCTTGAGGTTTGGCAAGAAATTGATTTTAAAAGAAAATTTTTATGATAAAATATAAAATCTATAACCTTAAGCAGATAAATAAGGAAGGAGCATAAATGGAACAGAATAACCATTACAAAGACAAACGTATCTTTGAGAGATTTACGGTAAAATTGCCGGTAAAATTTCTTGATTTAGAAAGTAATCAAGAAGGCGATGGAGAAAGCTTGGATATTTCGGCAAGAGGGTTAGGGTTAATCTCTAATTACCCTCTGAAATCTTACGTTCCTTTAGAGATGTGGTTGGAAGTTGATAAAAAAAGCGCACCATTTTATACGCGGGGCAAAGTGGTTTGGGTTAAACCGCATTTAAACAATTGGCGTGCAGGGGTAGAATTTGAAGATACCCAACTGATGGAAGTTTCGCGTATTTTGCGCCGGAATTAGTTTGGTAGTGTAAAATATCCTTAGCGCTTTTGTGTTGCCAAATAAACAAAAAAGGATATCCTCTTAAAATAACTTGACGCCTTAAGAAGATTGTGTTATTTTTTAAAGCAATTTATTATTATCTTTTAAATTTTAAAAAAGGAGGGCAAGAAAAAATATGTCTTTAAAGTATGGCTGTTTTTCCGATGATGGCAAAGAGTTTATAATGAAAACTCCGCTTTTGCCGCGGCCATGGATTAATTATTTAACTAATGAGCGGTATTGCGCAATTATTTCTCAATGCGCGGGCGGATACAGTTTTTATCTGGATTGTCGGACCGACAGAATTTTGCGCTGGCTACCTGAGGGGTGGCATTTTGACCGTCCGGGAAGATATTTATACATAAGGGATATTACCAATCCTAAAAAACCTTATATTTGGTCAGCTACTTATCAGCCTCTGCGCGTAGAACCGGATTATTTTCAGGCGCGCCACGGATTAGGTTACACGGTAATTGAATCTTTATATAATGGAATACGCGTCAAAATCACCTATTATGTTCCTGATATTGATGATTGTGAAATTTGGTGGGTTTCCCTTGTCAACCAGACCAAGAAACCGCATAAATTAGAACTTTATCCTTATGTAGAATGGTTAATTGGCGACTACCATATGGAATTGAGATATCGCAATATTATGAATCTTTATAACCGCGTCTGGTTTGATGCCGAGACGCAATCCATTTTTGCCAAAAAGACCGCTTTTTGGCAGGATTTAAATATCCAGCCTTTTAAGTATATCTGTTTTTTTGCTTCCAGTCTTCCGGTGAAAAAATGCGCTACCAGAAAAAATGCTTTTTTAGGTAAATACAATACCGAAGAAAAACCCGAGAGTATTATTAAAGGCAGTATGAAGGACATTACTTTTTGTTCCGGAGAAGACGGGATTGCCTGTTTTCAACATCGGGTTGAACTTAAGGCAGGAGAGACCAAAGAATTTAGCATCTGTTTAGGGCAACTCGAAGCGGAAAAAGTAAAAAGGATCATTAATAAATATAGAGATTTAGAAAATGTTAAGAAAGAGTTTCAAAATACAAAAGCAATCTGGGAAAAAAGGATTCTGGATAATATTTGGGTAAAGACACCGGATAAGGATTTTGACCTTTTGGTAAATATCTGGCTTAAGTATCAACTTTATATCTGTAATTTTTGGAGCCGTTCTCCTTCTTATTACCATGAAGGCTCAGGCGGCAGAGGTTATAGAGATTCTTGTCAGGATTCGGAAAGTATTGTCAGTATTAATCCAGAACTGACCCGTAAAAGGATTTTAAAAATTGCCTCTTTAATCAGACAGGATGGCACATCTTGCCCCGGCTGGTCCGATACCTTGGGCCCGCATCAATTTAGACCGAATAAAGACCATCAGGTTTGGCTTACCTCAACGGTTTATGCCTATGTAAAAGAAACTGGGGATAAAGAGATTTTAAATGAAGTTGTTCCTTATTTAAAAGATAAGTGGGTTGGGGGTTGGCGGGTTGACCCGCATTTTTCCGGTGGGCCAACCCACGAAGAAGAAGGCAGTTTATTTGAACATTTAGAGAAGAATCTTTTGTTTACCTTTAATGATGTGGGTAAGCGCGGATTACCTTTAATTGGGCATGCGGATTGGAATGATGCGATTGATGCCGCAGGAATAAAATTAAAAGGCGAAAGCGTATGGCTGGCAGAGGCTTTGGTGCGTTCTTTGAAACAATTAGCAGAGTTGGCGCAGTTAATTGGAAAGAAAGACAAGGCAGAGGAATTTTTAGAGAAAGCAAAGATAATGAGCGAACGTATAGAAAAGTGCGCTTGGGATGGAGATTGGTATGTAAGAGGTTTTACGGATTACGATGAAGTTTATGGAAGCAAGAACAATGAAGAAGGAAAGATCTTTATCAATGCGCAAGCTTGGGCAATTTTGGCAGGTATCCCTGATGAGGGAAAAACCAAAAAGATTGTTAATGCAGTGAAAAAGTACCTTGATGGCCCGCATGGTTTGGCGCTTTTTTATCCTGCGTATTCTAAATTTAACCCCCATCTCGGAAGAATCAGTATGTTTTCAGAAGGGACGAAGGAAAATGCTGCGGTCTTTTGCCATGCCTCTACATTTATGATTACTGCTTTGCTCAAAATAGGCGAAGGAGATTTTGCTTATGAATCGATGAGAAAACTTATGCCCAATAAACAGAAGGATTATGATCTGTATAAAACTGAGCCTTATGTTTATGCAGAATATCTCGTGGGGCCACAGCATCCTTATCTTTACGGCGAAGGGGCATTTACTTGGATTACGGGGACTTCAGGTTGGACCTTTATGGCGGCTACAGAATGGCTTTTGGGAATAAGGCATGATTTTGAAGGGTTAATAATAGACCCCTGCCTTCCTTCAGGCTGGAAAAAAACATTTATTAGAAGGCATTTTAGGGGGGCAACTTATGAGATAGAAATAGAGAACCCCCAAGGAGTAAATAAGGGGATAAAAGAAGTATATTTAGATGGCAGAAAAATAGAAACAAACTTGATTAAGCCGCATTCTGATGGTAAAATACATCAGATCAGGGTAATAATGGGGTAAAATTAAGGAGAAAAAAAGATGAAAAAAACAATCCTTTCTCTTTCTATTTTTTGTTTTCTATTAGCTGGCTTTTCTTTCTTATTTACTGGCTGCGCCAAAAAAGAAGAATTAAGCCAGAAAACTATTACGGTTTGGCACTGGATGACTGACAGAAAAGATGCTTTTTTAGAGCTTGCCGAACGCTATGAAAAGGAAACCGGGGTAAAGGTAAATTTTGAACTTTACGCTCCTTCGGATGCCTATACCCAGAAGGTACGTGCTGCTGCGCAGGGAGATACCCTTCCGGATATTTTCGGAATTTTGGGGGAGATGCGGGATTTCGCGTCTTTTATTAAGGCAGGCTATGTGCAAGATTTAACTGATGAGATGGACGCTTTAAGTGGCGAATGGAGAAAGCGTTTCTTTAAAAAAGCGCTGGAAGTAAATGAATTTACGTCTGATAATACCTATGGCGTAAAACCCGGTATCTATGGGGTCCCGATCGATATAATGACGATTCAGATAGTTTATAATAAAAGATTGTTTAAGGAGATGGGGCTTGATCCGGATAAACCGCCTCAGAATTTTGAGGAATTTATTAATATAGGTAAATTACTTAAAGAAAAAGGATTGCAGGGTTTGGTTTCGGGTTGGGCAGAACTGTGGATGATCGACTGTTTGGCAAATAATTTCGCTTTTAATATTATGGGGAAAGATAAAGTGATTAAAACCATAAAAGGAGAAGTGCCTTATACTGACCCTGATTGGGTTAGGGTTTTAAGTTTGTTTAAACAGATGCAGGAAGCAGGTTTGCTTTATAACGGAATTGTGACAATGATTAATAAGACCGCTGAACAACTCTTTGCTAACGAGAAAGCGGTTTTTGGTTTCAATGGTTCTTGGTGTGTCAATGTATATAGAGGGATGAACCCGGATTTAGATTATGGCGTAATACCTCCACCGCGCGTTTCGGACAAGTTTCCCCGTTCTATTTGGGGAGGAGCAGGTTCTTCTTTTATGGTAAATGCCAATTCGCCTTTAAAAAAGGAAGCAATTAAATTTTTAAAGTGGTTGACTGATAAAGAACAACAGATTTTTCTTGCTCAGCAGACCTTTAATTTACCGGCCAATAAAGAAAGTTTAAGTAGTATCCATCCGCATTTAGCGGAATTCGCCGATGATATGGAGATTACTACCCATCCGCGTATCTGGGGCATTTCGGAATTTCCGCGTGTAATTGAGGCGTTTGATAAAGGGATCCAGTCAATTATTATTGGAGAAAAAACGCCCCAGCAGGTGGCGGAAGAGGTGCAAAAGATTAAAGAGAAAGAATTAGCAAAAAATAAAAGTAGTTAATTATTGCGTTAAGAAAATAAAAAACGGTATTAACGAAGATAACCAAAGATAACCAAATTTAAAAACTACAAATTTGAATAAAATAAAAGTCAAATCAACTTTAGAAAATTATCTTTTTATTCTGCCCGCCTTAATTATTTTTTCTATATTTTATATTTATCCTTTTATAAGGGTTTTCCAATTAGGGCTTTACAGTTGGGATGGTATATCGCCTACAAAAGTTTTTTTGGGGTTGGGGAATTTTAAGGAGATATTTTTTGAAGATAAAATCTGGTGGTATTCTATGTGGAATGCCGTTTATATTACCATCATTGCCCTTACTTTTCAGAATGCTTTGGCTTTTTTATTGGCATTGGCTTGCGATCGGGAAATAAGATTTAAGAATTTTTACCGTATGGTATTTTTTATTCCGCCGGTCTTATCAGAAGTAGTGGTGGGATTGGTCTGGCAGTGGATTTTGGATGGCAATTATGGGATACTGAATAGTTGGTTGGTAAAATTGGGGTTTCCGCATCTGGCAAGAAGTTGGCTTTCTGACCCGCATACCGCGCTTAATTGCGTAGCAATTGTGCATTCTTGGAAAGGTTTTGGTTGGGGATTTTTGATATTTTTGGCGGGTTTACAAACGATACCGCGCGAACTTTATGAAGCAGCCCGAGTAGATGGGGCGAATGCTTGGCAGATCTTTAAAAAGATTACTTTGCCTTTGATGTTGCCGGTGATGGTTTTGGTGGGTATCCTGACGGTTTTAGGCACGATGCAGGTCTTTGTTTTAATTATTGCCATGACCGGCGGGGGACCGGCTTATCATACGGAAGTTCCTGTATTAAGAATCCTTGCTTCTATGCGTGGCTCTTCGCGTTTTGGTTATGCCTGCGCTCAGGGAATAAGTTTTGGCTTAATTCTGGTGATTGTTTCCTTTATACAGTACCGTTTTTCGCATAAGGCAAGGAATGCGTATTAAAAATGAAAAATTTTTTATATTATAATACCAAAAAGATTTTAATAAATTCTATCATCCATATATTCCTTTTAAGCGTGGTAATAAGCTGTTTATCCCCCCTGTTATGGATGATCGGCTCCAGTCTTAAAACCCAGCAGACAATTTTTAGGGATACCTCTTTAATCCCGCGTGTGCCCCATTGGGAAAATTACTATCTTGCCTGGAAACAGGGAGGGTTTGGCAGGTATTTTTTAAATAGCGTATTTTATACGGCTTCTGTGGTAATAGGGATAGTTTTAGTTTCTTCTTTGGCTGCCTATGCTTTTGCGCGTTTTAGTTTTCCGGGCAAAAACATTATTTTTTATATGTTTATGGCGGCAATGATGATTCCTATACCGGGGAGTTTTGTGCCTCTGTATGTCTTGTTAAATAAGTTGCATCTGCGCAATACTATGTTAGGTTATATTTTGTGTATGATTAATGTGGGACTTTCTACCAGCATATTTTTATTAAAAACCTTTTTTGATAAAACGCCCAAAGAATTGGAGGAGGCAGCGCGCATAGATGGTTGTTCAAAATTAGGGATATGGTGGCATGTGGCTTTGCCTTTGGCAAAACCTGTGTTAGCGGTAGTGGTAGTTTTTAATACTCTGAATGTTTGGAATGAATATGTGTTGGCTTTGATTATTTTTGATAGCCGTAATCTTATGCCTTTGCAGGTGGCTCTTACTACTTTTCAGGGAGAATTTATCACCCAATACCATTTATTGATGGCGGGTTTAACTATTACTGCTATCCCGGTAATTTTAGTTTATCTATTTATGCAAAAGTATATTATAAAGGGAGTGACGCAGGGAGCAATTGTGGGATGATGGTGTTAAATTCGAAATTCGAATATCTAAATTCTAAACAATTTCTAAATTTTCTAAATTCTAAATTTTTTATGTTTCGTATTTTATATTTCGGATGCCAAAGGCTCGGTATGCCGATTTATTCGGCATTGCGGATTTTTTTATGTTTGATACTTTTTTTCACCTTTAGTTATTGCTGTCTTGCCGAAGATAAACCTTTTTCTTACGAGTTGATTGTAGAAGCCTGGCATATGCATGGCATAAAAGATGAGGAGCATTTTAAAAAGACCTTAGAGATTACCCAGAGAATTATTGATTTGTATAAAGACGAAGCCAAAAAACAGCAAGCTTCTTTAAGTGGGTTTCCCAAAAGTAGAGAGGCAATTGAGGCAGTAAATATCCTTAATGACGTAGGAACTGCTTATTTTATTCAAGGAGAAACATATCGGGACCAAGGAAAACTCCACGAAGCAATATCCGCTTTTAGAGCTGTTCTTTATGAATATTGTTATGCGCAGGCATGGGATCCGCGGGGATGGTTTTGGAAAGTAGCCAAAGCAGCTTATGAGAGCATTTTAAAGTTAAATCCCCAAGAGAATTTACCTAATTGTCCTTGTGGCGAAGTAATGGAGAAAGAAAAACCCGCGCCAAAAGTAAGTCAGATTCCTACCCAATTGGTTTTATACGATCCGGGCAAAGAAGATTTTATTGTGGATTATAACCGGTATGGGGAATTTCAAAATATCGGCGTCAAGGGTTACAGATACGTAATTAATGACCAGAAAGGATTGTCAGAAGCAGTAGGCGAAGGAGTTTATCCGAATACAAGTTCAGTAAGGAAAAACCCTGCTTTTAAAAAAGCATGGCAGGAAAAAAGGATGGAAGGTGAGGTTTGGGATTTTTTGCAATCCCCGGATTTAGAAGCGGCATTTTTTAAATGGGCAATCTCTAATGAGCCACCGGCGGTTAAACTTTTTTATACCGCTTTGATTTTAGAGAAAGCCGGCTATATAAAACAGGCAATTAAGTGTTTATACGCCATTGTAGTGCATTTTCCCGAAGGTTATGCTTGGACTTATTGGCATACGCCTTGGTATGTGGGCCCGGTAGCCATTGCCAAAATAAATCATCTGTTAAGATTGCATCCGGAATTGGGTTACAGATTAGAAGGGGCTTATATTCGCATTATTAATGGCTTTGACCATGACCTCTCTAATGATATGGCAATTGTAAACCCCGGAAAATTTGTAAAGATAGATAAAAACAGGAAAGAAAAAGAAAAAATTACCGGACAACCTTCTATAAAAAAGGAAGTAGGCAAAGGAAAGGTTAGGCTTGCGCAGTATGCAAACGGAGATTGGCAGCTTTTAGTCGATGATGAGCCATATGTGATTAAAGGGATTACCTATGCGCCTACTAAAGTAGGTCAATCCCCGGATGAGGGAACTTTGACCAATTGGATGGAAGATGATTTTAATTATAATAGTAAGGCTGACGGACCTTACGATGCCTTTGTGGATAAAAACGAAAACAATCAGAAAGATGAAGACGAGATAGCAGTGGGAGATTTTTCTTTAATGCAACAGATGGGGGTTAATACTATCCGGGTTTATCAGCATCCCTTGCCGGTAAAAAAAGAGGTATTAAGGGACCTTTATAATAATTATGGGATAAGGGTGATTATGGGAGATTTTTTGGGAAAATACGCCTTAGGTTCTGGCGCACCTTGGAATCCGGGCACAGATTATCGTAATGAAGAACAGCAAAAGAATATGCTGACTTCGGTTTTAAAGATGGTACAGGAGCATAAAGATGAGCCTTATATCCTTTTTTGGCTTTTAGGCAATGAGAATGTTTACGGTTATGCCTGTAATGCTGATAAGTATCCGGAAGATTTTTTTAAATTTGCCAATGCGGTAGCCAAAAAAATAAAAGAGATTGACCCTAATCATCCGGTGGCAATCTGTAACGGAGATGTTCTGTTTCTGGATAAATTTGCAAAGTACTGTCCGGATATTGATATTTTTGGCACAAATGCTTACCGGGGGGAATACGGATTTGCTTCGCTGTGGCAGGATGTAAAAGAGGAAGCAGATAAACCGGTTTTTATTACTGAATTTGGTTGTCCTGCTTATACCCAGGGAAAAACTTTAAAAGAGGCAGAAGAACTGCAGGCAGAATATCACCGTTGGGCTTGGCAGGATATTGAAGAAAATATGGCATTTAGAGGCAAAGCAGGGAATTCCTTAGGTGCAGTAGTATTTGAATGGTTGGATGAATGGTGGAAGGCATATGAACCCAAGGTGCATGATACAAAACCTTTATGGGCAGGGCCATTTCCTGATGGATTTATGCATGAGGAATGGTTGGGGTTATGCAGTCAAGGAGATGGGAAAAATAGTCCTTTTTTAAGGCAACCGCGCAAATCTTATTATATGTATAAAGAAGTTTGGAATAAAAATTAGGTGAGTTCAGGGGAGTTAGGGGGTAAACGAAAATAACAAACTAAACGGAATTAACGCAAAATAGAGGGGAAGGGGGTGCAAAGTAAAATTAAAACACTAAAAATTCAAATATCAAAATTAAAAAAGGAGGTAGGGTGATGAAAAAATTATTAACGGTTTTAGTTGCCATAGCGATAATGCTGCCTGTTTATACTATGGCGCAGGAAACTACCGAGAAACCCAAGGAATTTGTGGTCTATCACGATAAAAATGCCCGCGATAACCACTATATCCCAGCAGGCTGGATGGGTGATTATGGAGACGTGAAGATTAATGACGCATATGTGCAGGACCCCCAGTCAGGAAGCACCTGCATCCAGTTTGTTTATACGGCAAAAAAATCGCAAAATCAGGGATGGGCAGGGGTATATTGGCAGAACCCGGCAAACAACTGGGGAAATAAAAAAGGCGGATTTGATTTAACCGGGATGAATAAAATTACTTTTTGGGCACGCGGTGAAAAAGGCGGAGAAAAAATCGAGAAGTTTTTGGTGGGAGGAATCAGAGGGGTTTACAGTGATACTGTAGAAGTGGCAATAGGTCCGATAGAGTTAACTAGTACATGGAAACAGTATACTATAAATTTAGTAGGCAAAGACCTATCTTATATAAGTGGCGGTTTTTGTTGGGTAACTACCGCTAACCTTAACCCCGAAGGCGCTACTTTTTATTTAGACGAGATAAAGTTTGAGTATGACCCTAACTTAAAGGCAGAGACCAAAAAGTCCGCGAATATGCCTTTTTATGTTTATTCTGACAACGGAGCGATTACTAACCATTATATCCCTTCGGGCTGGATGCCGGCATCTGCTTCTCAGGATTTAAAATTTGACCAGAGCTGGAAAGAAAATCCTTATTTGGGTAATTCTTGCATAAAGATTACCTATAAGGATAATTCAGGAACGCGCTGGGCAGGAATTTATTGGCAGAACCCGGCAAACAACTGGGGAAATGTTGATGGCGGTTATGATTTATCTAAAGCCACTAAACTTGTTTTTTGGGCAAGAGGAGAGAAGGGTGGAGAGCGGATAGAAGAGTTTAAAGTAGGCGGGATAATGGGAGAGTATTCTGATTCTGATAGCGCCTCCATTGGTCCGGTGATTTTAAATAAAGAATGGACAAAATACGAGATTGATTTGAAAGGTAAAGATATGTCGTATATCATCGGTGGTTTCTGCTGGGCAACCAACGTGGATGTTAACCCCGAAGGAGGGGCAACTTTCTATTTAGATGAGATTAGGTACGAATAATTTAAATCGTTGCCAAAACAGAGCACCAAGCCGCTGGATTATCCAATCTATTAAGATTGGTGGTCTGGTGGGCTTGGTGTTTCTTTTGTTTTTGGGGATGGCTAAAAAACCAAAACCTCAGGTTTACATCCGCAAGCTTAAAAACAGCCATTATCAATTGATAGTAGGAAGAAAACCTTATATTATAAAAGGGGTTTGCTATAATCCTATCCCTATTGGACAGGATTATGATTATGACTGGTGGTCGGATGCGAATAAGCCTTGGATGGTAGATGGCGCCCTGATGCAAAAGATGGGAGTAAACACAGTAAGGTTTTATCAACCCGGCAAAAATGCGGAAAGCGTAAAGAAAGTAATTGACGATTTATATAAAAATTTTGGCATCCGTACCGTGATGGGGCATTGGTTGGGATTTTGGAATTATCCTTGCCCTTTTTATGGCGATAGCGATTTTAGGGAAAAGATAAAAAAAGAAGTTTTAGAGATGGTACGGCTTTATAAAGATCAGGAAGGATTGCTCTTTTGGGTTTTGGGAAATGAGAACAATTATTCTTTTTCAGGGCAGGTCAATCCTTGGTCGAATGAAGAGATTGACAAAGAAACTGACCCTTATAAACAACGGATTATGCGGGCAAAAATTTATTATTCCTTTGTTAATGAGTTAGCAAAGGAGATTAAAAAGATTGACCCCCAGCATCCGGTAGCAATGGGTAATGGAGAGCTGGTAGGTTTGGACTTGGCAAGCAAGTATTGCCCGGATATAGATATCCTTGCCTGCATCATTTATCGTGGTAAGACATTCGGAAATCTTTTTAATTCCATAAGAGCAACTTTTGACCGTCCGGTTTTCTTGTCGGAGTTTGGAGCGGATTGTTACGATGCCTATAAAGACAGAGAAGACCAGAATATGCAGGCGGTTTTTTTGGAATTACAATGGCAGCAGATTTATCAGAATTTAGCGCTTAATGAAGGGGCGGGCAACTGCCTTGGCGGTACAATTTTTGAATGGACTGATGAGTGGTGGAAGCATAAAGAATACGATCCTAAAGGTTGGTTTATCCATGATACAGGCGCAGGTTGGGCAAACCCTTCTTATTATTTTGATATCCAGGCAAAAGATAATAAAAATATGAATGAAGAGTGGTTTGGTATTGTTGCGCTTTCCGAAGAAATTATCGATGGTTTAAACAAACGCATCCCGCGCAAGGCGTATTATGTAATAAAGGAATTCTGGCAAAAAATGCAAGACAAAAATTTTAAATTAACCAAGTCCAAAAACAAGGGGAAAGGGAAATGAGAAAAGTTTTAACCTTTTGGGGAGTATTTTTATTATTAGGTAATTTAATCTTTGCCCAGCCAAATACGGATTTAACTTCTCTTAAAGATGCGTATTTTAAGGAAAACCGTTACAAAGAATTTATCGATTACCTTAAGAATTTAAAGGGGAAAAACCCTGCTGATGCAGAGATTAATTATTTTCTTGCCCTGAGTTATTATAAGCAACTTAAATATTTAGAAGAAACCCAGAATTGGGAAGAGTACTTTAACGATGGTAATACCTATCGCCAAGAACTGGTTAATTGTGCCCAACAGGTTATCGACACAACTAAATCTTTAGATAAATTGAATCTTTACGCGCAGTTGCTGTTGTGGCAATTTTATAAAGACCAGAACAACCCCTTAGAGGCATCAACAAAGAAAGCGCTTTTGGAATCTTGTAATTTATATGCCCAAGGCGCATCCGATAAAGAACCCCTAAAGGAAATAGCGCAGATATTTTCTGACTATGCGGAAAAAATAGAGGCGCAGAAATTATTTAAACTTTATGTGCAAGGTTTGGTTGCTTCTGAAAAAGATTTAGAAAAGATAAAAGAACTGGCAAATTCTTATTTAAAGGATAATTCCGAGATATCCATATTGCTCTATGATGCCTATATTCAGCGCTTATTAGATAATCCTTCCATGCCTAAGGAGACGGTAATTAAAGAATTGTTAACCATTGCTAAAAATTTCTCTTTTAACTACAATTCGGAAAATGATTTGGAATACGCAGAAAAATTATTTAAACAGATGGAGACACTTTTCGGCAAAGATGTTTTCGATGAAGAAACCCTTTATTTAAGAGGTTATAATTTGGAAAGATTAAAAAAGTATCCTTTGGCATTAGAGGAGTATCTATATTTTCTTAAAAGTTTTGCGGATAGTAAATATGCAGAAAAAGTAACTTTTAAAAGCGGCATCATCTATACTTATAGTAAAGGGGATATAGAGAAAGGGCGGCACTATTTTAAGAGTTTGGCAGAAAAAGAAAGTCCTTCTTGGTATGTATTTTCTTCCCTTTATCAATTGGGATTGCTTTCCCAATGGCAAAAAGATTTTAGCCAGGCAGAAATATATTATAACGATTTGTTAAAAAGGGCAGATGATAGCTTTAAAGAGTTAAAAGATTTAGCCCAAAAAAGAATAGAAGAATTAAAAAGCGATGGGCAATTGGAATACAATTTAAAAATATTTATGGATCTGTGTCTCAATAAAGAATCAATGCTTAAAGGAAGCGCAGATTTTAAAATAACCGAGAAAGAAGCCCAAGAGAATAAAATTTTTCATTTTTGCGCAGAAGTATTACTTCCCCAAAGCGGATGTATGTCGGTGGAAACAAATTATCTTTGGTCTGGTACCTTGGGAAGCAAAGATAAAGTTTTGCCCCAAGAATCCGAATTTGAAAGCACTTATCAAACTCCGGGAACGCGCATCGTGAATCTGGTGGTAGTTACTCCTTCGGGAACTTTGGATAAAACGTACCTGATGTTTGATATTGAAAGTTGATTTTTGCATATTTTAAGGTATAATAAGGAATTAATAAAATACGTAAGATGTTTAAAATTAAAAATAAAATAATCGGATTATTGCTAATTTTTACTTTGCTTTTTGTTTTGGTATCTTCATTGCTTCAAGCAAAGGAACAGAAAATAGGGTTTAAGGAATGGGGAGTGGGTGTAGGGTTTTTAATGGCGGATTTAAAAGACAAAAGAGATTTAAATGAAATTGCTTTAAGTTTACATTGGGGGCGCGACTTAAGGACTTTGCTAAAAAACAAATCGCATCATCTTATGGAATTTGTAGTGGAGCCATACGCTTCTTTAATCAGTAGCCCTCGCACTAATTTTAAAGGGGGTTGTAATTTTTTGCTAAAATGGGGGATACCTTTAAGTAAAAAGGTAGTTCCTTTTATTCAGGCAGGCGCAGGGATGTCTTATTTTACGCTTCAAACACGGCAACAATCTACCCAATTTAACTTTACAGAGGTTTTAAGCACAGGGATAAGTTATTTTGTAAAAGAGAATATAAGCGTTAATCTGGAATATCGCTATCAACACCTTTCCAATGCTTCAATGAGACGTCCTAACCGGGGTATAGATTCTCAAGGGTTTAATTTGAGCTTCTCTTTATACTATTAATCTAAAGGAGGTAAGATAAGATGTGGCTTTTAAGGTTAAGGATGTATCTTTTATTGATTATTTTGTTTGCGATTGTTTACGCCATAGTTTCAATGATAAGTTATTGGTTAGGGGTTAGCAACTTTTATTTTTATTTGAGCTTATCTTTGCTGATGCTTTTTATTCAGTATATGATAGGGCCTAAGCTCGTCGAATGGATGATGCAGATAAAGTATGTTTCGCCTCAAGAGTATCCTCAGCTTCATGAGATGGTAGAAGAACTGGCTAAGAAAGCTCGCATCCCTAAACCAAAGGTAGGGATATCTATGGTTTCTATTCCCAATGCTTTTGCTTTTGGGCGTTCGGCAAGAGACGGCAGGGTTTGCGTAACAAGAGGGATAATGCAACTATTATCTAAAGACGAACTTAAGGCGGTCTTGGGCCATGAGATAAGTCACATTAAAAACCGCGATATGCTTACCATTACTTTGCTTTCGGTAATTCCTATACTTTTGTATAGATTGGCTTGGCATCTGATGTGGTTTGGGGGTGGACGCCGCAGAGAAGAAAGAGGTTCAAGCGTTGCCCTTGTGGGTTTACTAGCATTTTTATTCTATTTTATTACTAACCTTTTGGTGCTTTATGCCTCAAGGATTCGGGAATACTTTGCGGACCGGGGCTCAGTGCTTTTAGGAAACCCGCCTAATTTTTTGGCTTCTGCTCTATATAAACTCGTTTATGGTTCTGCTCGTGCAGACAGGGAAGATTTGCAGCAGATAGAAGGGGTAAAGGCGTTCTTTTTAAATGACCCTCGTCAGGCATTAAATGAGATAAGAGAGATAAGCCAACTTGATTTGGATAGAAGCGGGACAATCGATATGCGCGAATTAGAAATCTTGCGCAATCAAACAATAAAATTAAGTTTTGCGGATAAACTGTTAGAGGTTTTTAGCACCCATCCTAATATGCTTAAACGCATCAAGCAACTCGCTTCTACTTGATTTTTATAGATTATTTTAGAACATCTAATTTGTATTAACTATAGACATAGGTAACACTCCTATATTTAACATAAGTTCTTAACTTTTGCAAGGGAGTTAATCCACCAAGACCCATATGTGGTCTGTGGTTGTTAAATAATTCATCGTAT
>Ga0123519_10002831_pt1 | contig 29016 bp, 12 predicted proteins | sample YelNatPaOPRAMG02_FD_87396 | JGI IMG/M metagenome (GOLD analysis project Ga0123519, IMG submission 87396) | Hot spring microbial communities from Yellowstone National Park - Yellowstone National Park OP-RAMG-02 (version 2) | ecosystem: Environmental > Aquatic > Thermal springs > Hot (42-90C) ... | reverse complement strand
GCCTACTCCCTACTCGATAAACGTAGGCTCATCAACTAAAGAGTTGAATACAGGAAGGTCAGATAGATTTGGGGAAACAAGGAATGTGTTTTACTTTAGAGTAGTAGGTGAAGTTTCTTTTACACTTACCTCGAAGATTTCGGGCGCGCAATATACAAAGGTGCTAATTTTCGACAAGAACATATATATTCCCCTGCCTTTACTTAAGACCGCCTTCGACGATTTCCAAGCCAATAATCTCGGTGAAATGACAGATGTTGGAAGAATGGTAAGATATGTCGTTCAGACACTTGCACAATATCGTGCACTTCTTGGTATTGGATGCAAGAAATACAATTCAATTTACGATGGTAAGAGTATAAAAGAAGTAATAAAACCAGTTGATGTAGAATTTGCAATAAAATTGGCAATCCTTCTTGAGCAGGTTAGAAGATATAGGACTTACGCAGATACGACCTCAAGTTCTGACTATTGGGTAAAATCTGATTTACTTAAAACTGTGCAAGGTGCAGGAAGGTCAATTAACGAATTAATCGATTCTTACGTTGAAACTGGGTTCATAGATGCGGCAGACCTATTTGCATTATATACTGCAATGGATGGCGTGGAAGGCGAGATCGATACTGCAGCGGTTCTTGGTAATGCAATATATGAGTTTGGTGATAAATTTATTATCGACCTTCTTAAGTTGTTCTGGCCTTTCGATTGGGTTGACCCTGTTTTGAAAGAAAACTATGTTAATTGGGACATGGTTAAGAAGATGAGGAAAGAGCAGGTTCAGTATGGAATAATACTCACGGGCTGGGTTGAAAAATTCCTCGAATGGCTTAACCTGCCCAAGTTCCTTAGTAATCATAGAGAGACTGCACAGATAAATAAACTCTGGCCTTGGGGCTTGGGGCTTTGGTTTGATAAAGGTGGAACGACCGGAGGAAGTGGCGGAGACCCAAAATATTCAGACCCAAAACCACAGGGCTATCATTGGAACGAAACAAGTGGACGGTGGGAAGATGATGAAGGAAATGCAGGTTCTGAAGACGATGTGATTGGTGGTATGCAAGACGACCTTGCGTCTCAAATACCTGACCTTACACAGATGGGACCAAGAGTTGGCTTGGCTTGGGGATTCTACTGCTTATTCTCGGATAGACAGAACAAGATGGACAAATCCACAGACCCAAGACCTTGGAGCATTTACATACATACTGTAAGAACTGCAGATTTAATTATAGGTAGAATGGCATATACTGAAATTCCATTTATAGGCGGCGATGAACGTTCTTACTATAAGGAAGAGAAAACAATCAATGTGCCAATTCTATCAGATATATCGCTTAGTGCATATAGACCAGAGCCTTACAGAATAACATATCAAAACATATTCAACTTTTCGGATAGAAATGGTTTCCCTGGAGTTGACCTCGAGCCTTGGTTTGGTCCGAACGACAACCAATGGAGCACAGGCTGGGACTTCATACCTCCAGTTACACACGAATACTATGTAGTAAAGGAATCACTTGTTGCAAAACATGCAAAGTCAAAAGCACTTGACTACACTGATGCATATTATGATACAATAGAATATATAATAACAAGTTTAGCAGATGGAATTAAGGGCGATGGACAGTTGCTCGACCACATGGGTAATAAGTTAAAGAGCGAATCCACAACTTATAAGAGTTCAATTAGCGAAATATACGATATAAGCGATGTTTCAGATGATGATTCTCTTCTTGACGAAGGACTTGACAACTTAATGACTAAGTACCAAAACGTTGGATACAACAAATGTTTCGCTGCGCTCATTACAAATGAAGGCGCATATACTTCAGAGCAATGGTTTAAAGATTCGACAAACAAGCCAGGCGGAAAACTCTATGATGTAATAAAAGAGACCATGGACCTCATATTTGAGGCATTTGATACCATCGAGAAGTCCGCAAGTCAGGAAGTAAAGATGATTGGCTTGGGATTCCTCGACGGATTCGCAGGTTTGTCAAAAGCAGAATACAATCTCTGGGACCCATATCTTGAGTATCTAAAAGGTGCTTTCTATACCGTTGTATCGATAATCGACCTAGTATCAAGTTCTATGCAGATACTTGTAAATGAATTTGCGAGACTTATTAAAGATGTTCTTGAGGGCATAATACAACTTATCCAAGATGTATGCAATGCGGTAAATTCGTTCTTAAATAAAGTAACAAATGAAGTGAATAAGATAATTGCAGCGATAAATAATGTAGTCGATAACATAAATCAACTATTCAAGAAAGTTGGCGAGGTAAAGCAGAAAATTAGCGATTTAATGAATGATTTTGGAGAAGCAATGTCAGACATTACCTCGGGTAGTCCAAGCCGGATTATAGAAGGTTTCGGTGAGTTCATACACCTCTTTGGTTCTATAGGGGATATTGCAGAAAGTATTACAGAGGTATTCCAGCAGATTAAGACTCTAGGCTCTTCTGTGATAAATCTATTCGAGCAAATAATGGACTCGTTCAAGGTTATTATTGAGGCGATAAAACAATTGTGGCAAGATATAAAGACAGCGTTTACGAACTTCCTTAACAGTTTGCAACTGAGCGCCTATGTTGGCATAATCGAATCTTATGCAAATGCAATTTTGAGCCTGCGCATACCTCATCAAAAGGGTTCTACCACGACGGCATTTAATTTCCGTCAGGATGCTTTGAACGACAGTTTCGTAAGAGTGTTCCCAATAGTGATGTGGCGTTTCATTTCAGGAATGGTTTCACGCGAGAAGTTCGAGGCGAACTTTGGGCTTGGTGGAGATAAACTTGACAAATCCGGCTTGGACTGTGTCATGCAGGTTTTGTATGAGAAACTCTTTGCACAATTTGAAATTACTATCAAGATTCAAGGAATTAAGAATATGATAGAACTTGCAAAGGTTTGGATCGGACCTGTCCCAGTGGGAATAATAATAGACCTTATTGCATTAGCAGCAGATTTGAAGGACATCATATGCGACCTTATAAATTGTTTCTTAGATACATCAATTTCTATATTTGGATTTGAGATAGATGTATGCGACATGGTACTTGGATTTATCAAATCTACGCTTGGTAAATTGGTATCTGCATTTGACTATGGCACGTCCTTACAGGCTTGGAGGTTTGTGCCACTAACAGCATTCCTCTTCTTCGCATGGAATCCATTGAGAATAATAAGTGATGAGTGGGGTGCAAAGTATTTCCATTGGCTCGACTATCGGAAAATACCAAGCGAACTTAAGAGCGGCAGACCACTTAATACAATCTGGGACCCATTCGAAGCGCTTTCTATGTGGCTCTGGTTCGAAAATATCCAGCCTGCAGTTTCTGGAAGCACATATAAGGGAACGCCAGACGGGGGAGCGTTAGGCTGGGCACTTGGCGGTGAAATCGACGACTCCAAGCCAACAGTTGCAGACGATAAAGGGCAGAAGATATCTGATTCTGTTGCAAGACTAAAGGCAGCAGGTGCAGGTGGTGGAGACCTTACGAATTTCATTACCGCAACAGTAGGAGGAATAAAACCAGGCTCAACAGACATGGCATCTACTGAGAAATACACAGTTCCGGGCACAGATGCTTGGCAGATAAATACGATGGGTGTAATAGATGACCTAACGCATCTTAGAGGAACGGGCTTGTATGAGAATAAAGGCTGGCTTGACAATATAATCAGAAATGAAGTAAAAGACCATATCCAGGACAATGCAGACTTAATCAATGCGAAATATCAGATATATACAGTTGTAGACGAACCTTACGATATGTGGAAAGGGAACGAGACGAGTTCGCAATTTAACAAGACCTTCATGAAAGAGAAAGTGGGCGAGATAGAGCAGACGCAAAGCGAAGATAACCCGCAGGCGTTGTACAATTTATTTAATGTAAAACTTGAGAAGTATATCAATTGGACCATAGCGCCCGAGATAGATAGCGCGCCGTATGGAATACATCTTGTTGATGCCCAAGATGATACCGTGGCAACACAGATTTCGAAAGACCGAGCGATGCTTGCAAATGGAAACATGCACAATTCTATGATGCAATACTCAATGTCTCGTGCGCCCTTTGAAACACATTGGCGTTATGTGCGTGCATCAGGATTCATAAAGTTGGAAACGACGACAGAACGATTATCAGTTGTGCATGGTGAAGGACAGGAGCACGAAGAGACAAACTATGATTACATATCCAGGTTCGAATTTGACTTCCCGCTTGTAGTATATACAGGCTGGGAAATACAGGGCGTGGAATACAAGATGACAAGGCAGTACTTTGGTTTGTTCGATGGTCAGAAGGCAACTGATTACTATTGGTATCATGAATTTGACGAGCCTGAACTGTTTGGTTGGAAATACGATAAAGGCACATACGACCACGTTACCAAGCCACATCAAGATGCAGGTTCTCGTGGTTTGCAGCCTGTTCTTGAATTGTTTGGTTGGGGAATTGCACAGCCTAGACCCATGTTTATATCCGAACCTCTCAACGAACTTATTGAATATCTCAAAGATTACATCGATATAATATTCGATATCCAATACGGCTTGGTAGATAACGTCGCGGAACTTCCTAACCATCTCATATCAAGAAATGTGCAGTTGATCCATGCGATAAACGATGGGATTGTATCGCCTATGGAAATCTTGAACCTTGCACAGTCCGATGGCTTCGGCGGACATCTTGCTGCAGTATCTAAAGCACTTATGTATAAGAACTTTGATAAAATCCTAGGCGACCCGATATCGGAAATGGAGGCTTGGATTTCTTCACTTGCGGGCGAGATTTCGGGCTGGTTCGAGAATGTAAAGAACTACTTTACAGAATTGTATGATAAGTTAAAGAATGGGAATTGGGGCGCATTGCTTGACTTGAATGTGCCTACTATAGTAGAAGAATTGCCACTACTCGAATCGAATCTTGAACTTTCGCCATTGAACCTGCTTCAGTTCAAACACAGCAACGGCTGGGTTGAGGAGATTGTTGGCGATAGTTTGAAACTCGACTTCTATAGTCTTGTATCTGGTAGAGATAAGTTTACAGTAAGTGGCTTAACAGGTAGTCCAAGCGTGCATTTCGAAGACGATGATTATACATATGACCTTGATACTTCGAGCCTTAGTGCGACGGGCAAGTTCAAGATTGGCAATTTCAAGAAATATCATTTCGAGACGACCGAGTTTACAATATCGCCTGGTAACTTGCACATGAAAGGAGTGTATGAAATAATGAGGTCTCATCCTGAAAACAGTTATCCAGATAATGTAACGAGGAAGTTCAACCTTACCTTAGACTATCCGGGAAGCATTATCACATACGATTCATCATCAAGCGAGACTTTAACAGGCATATACTTACCATATCTTAACGAGACAGTTACTCTAAAAGTAGGTCTGTTTGGCAATCTTGCAACTGTAGCAGGCGACAAATCTGCTTTGAAGACAGAATTTCTGAAAGCACCTACGACCGAATGGCTGATTACCTTCTTGCAGAGATGGCTTGAAAAGGCTGCGGACGCGTACGAAAGCGGTGCAGGCTCGCCACAGGACCAAGGCATATCTTTCGAGATAACAAGAAAAGACGGCAGTATTGAGAAATACACCTTGCACATGAAGGACCCATCTTCGAAACTATCCTATGATTTCGTTGTGTGGTTAATTAACAACATAAGGTCGATTGTCTATAATCTGGGCAATCCAGAATTACACATGACAACCTACGGGTCGCTCCCATGGCAACCTAACGAGAAGGAAAACGGTCTGAAATGCTCTAACTATGAGACTGTATATTGGAGTTTCCAGAACATAACTAACGAAAGAACTGCAACTCTAGATGCGAACCTGCCATCTACAATATCTCCGCTCTTCCCTGTGATGCAGGACTACAACGAGGATGGAAGTCTATCTGAAAGATATGTCCTTGCAACCTTCTCGGCAAACGACGGCTTGGGACACACTATGCAAGGGTTGTTCGAAAGGACTTTGTAAATGACTTTGTAATTCTATTTTTTTATTTTTGTTATTTCTTTTCTTATTTTCTCCATTTTCTTTGCTTCTACAAAAAACAAAAAGATGAAAAAAAGATGAACAAATTTATTTGAGTTAAGAAGTCATTCGAAGAATTTATTCGAGTTTGATTTCCATAATCTTACTCTCTCCTTCTTTTTCGTAGATTATGAATATATCTCCATGTGCTATAAGTAAATCCGCATTAAAATAGTCTGAACGAATAGTGATTTTGTCCTCATTTCCCAGTTTAGAATCTGGCATCCCACCCGGACCCGTATCTCTCAATTCCCACTTCGAGGTTGTGATAAGCATGAATGGTTGCATTTCTGATTTTTTACCGTTTGCTCGTTTTATTGCCCATTCAAGTTCGTTCCAAGCCCCCAAGCCATCAGACGGCATCCTTGTAAATAGAATAGTCCAGTTCGTTCTTACCTCGTCATTCTCATCTTTGACTGTCTTATATGACACCTCTGCAGAATATTTCGTTTCATTATTGCTCGGAGAACCTGCAAATAATACTATGAAGGTAGTTATTATCAGAATGGCTACAATTCCAACAGCAAGCGCAATAGAGCCCCAGGATGTTTTCTTCTCCACTTTCTTTTTCTTCTGCTTCATGCAATCCCACACATCGTAGGGCTTATACAGTAAATAATCTTTACTTTTCTTACTTGAACGCTCTTCTTACTTGCTCTTTTCTTTCATAGAATGCAATCTTTAATTAGGTTTCTCTTCTTGCAATGTTGAAATTTAGTATCGCCCTGCTATCCTGCCTATAATTAAAAGTATAAAAAAGTATAAAACCAGCATAAAACTAAAGGTATAAAATTAAAAATTACAAAAAAGTTATTAAAAATGTTATTAAAAAAGAGATAAAAAAATCGTTTAACTCAGCCTGTTCTTTACCTGTACTATTGCGACGGTGCCTGCAATCATCCCGCATAGTATTGCGAGGAACATATATACTTTCTCGGTTCGTTTATCTGGCGTATCGTATCCTTTCACATAGATTGTTTTGTATATTGTGTTCTCAGAGCCTTCTCTTAATTCGGGAACTGTATTCCCTTCGTCGATTTCAATCTTTGCCTTATGTTCCCCTGGGGTCGCTTCTGATGCGTCCCATTCAAAGGTTACATTGTACTTGCCTTTTGGAGGTATTTCATTGATTGTTTCACTTGTTATAAACTTGTCATCAATATAGAGCGAAACAGTGAAGTTCTGCGCAGGGACTTCACCAGAATTCCTTACTGTTACATTTATGTATATTGTGTTTTTCGGCACTACTTCGATGACCTTTGTCTTTCTGTTCCAGATGTCTCCGGTATCTTTGTCGTCGCTATTCGCAACAAATCCAACTACATTGAGTTTCATTGTCTGTGGTTTGTCCGCAGCCCAAACTTCTAACTGGAATGTTCTGTTTGGCGAAACACCACCAAAATAGTCGTCATGTGTAAGGTATTTCTGTTTATTGTCTTCGCCGGTTTTTGACAGTCCTGCTTCACGAAGGTCTCTTCCATCAAGTTCCGCGGAAAAACCATATTTTGTATTGTTCTTGTATATCTCTTTATCTCCAGTATAGTAGATATTTACAGTATAGGTTGCGTTATTACCTGCAACGAGTTTACCAGGACCTATTATCTCAACTGTAACATCTGAACTTCTATCAGTGGTATGACAGTTGCAGTTGTTGTCTTCTACGTTCTTGTCAGGTGGCGCCTGCTTATTCGCAAATGCAGGCGTTGCACATACTATTAACAGCATCAAGAGCGCAAAAAACGCGAATATTGGTAGGAGAATCTTAAGACCATTGACCTTACCATTTACTTTAACAGAGTTCACGCGTTTCATAGTATATCCCTCCTTCTTGACCAAGCCGCCAAGCCTACAAGCACAGTAACTGCGAACACAGCCATCCAAAGTTCAAATCCAGGCGCGCCTATTAACGGTTTCTTTCCTGCTTCTGACGGCGAAATCTTTACGTCGTCTGTGCCTACTCTAAGATTTGCAAGTGTTACGGGGAATTCAACAGTTGCAGTCTTTCCTGAACTTGATTTTGCTATAAGCGTAAGTTTTATCGTCGGAACTTTATCCTTATATGCCATAGGTGGCGTGCATATTACTGTAATTGTCTTAGTGCTGTTTGCAGGAACGAGCGGATTAGGTTCTGAAATCTCAATCTTCCAGCCCGAAAGAGGAATGTTCGGGTCAACTGAAATGTTCATCTGGTCGTTTCCATTACCTTTGTTCTTTAGTTCTATGGTGTATTGTGTTCCATTACCTGTTGTCTGCGGCGGATTCTTTGTTTTATCATATGTTATGCTTAAATCATATACTTGTTCTATATTTACAGGCAACTCCAACGATTTTACAGTCGATGGAGAATCGTCCGAAGTTACTCTTAGTGTAATCGGCATATGTGTTACTTTTGCATCTTTTGGTGCTATTATTGACACTACTACAATCTGTTCTGCGCCGCTCTGTATCCAAAGTTTAGTGGGCGCAATCGAGACTTTCCAGCCAGGTTCTGAAGTAAACGCAGATGCTGTAAAGTTACCTGCTAAGTTACCATCGTTCTTTATACTTACCCTGTAATCTACCATACCCCCTGTCGATGGCAATGTCTGTGCACTATCGAGTAGTGTAAGAACTATCCCATAGGTTGTCTGCATCTCCAAGCCAATATTCATCTCTTTTTCAATCCCGTCTACACTCGAGTTGATTTCAAAATCGAACATGTAGTAGTACGAAATATTTACATTATTTTCGAAGGCTTGGTATCTTGTTGTTATGTTATATTTACCGTCTAAAAGCACAATCTCATAGGATTCGTTGCAGGTTATGCTTTTGGTATAATCGTTATCCAAGCCAACAAAGTGCAAGGTTATGTTCTCAGGCGCGTATTGTTCTCCTCTCGTGTTATAGTAGAAGATATCACCTATCAAATGGACTGCCTGTTTTAACTTTATATTATATGTAGTCGTATTTGCACTAGGCTCAAGTGTATATGTATCCATAAGAGCATACCACTTGCCATTAATCTTACCTGTTTCCGCATATACTGAATATTCGCCTGTATTTAGCCAATTATATTCGTAAGAGCCATTTGTACCTACTTCTCGCACATTTTCCTGCGTTGTCCCAATCTTCTTAAGAACAAGTTTTGCTGATACTTCCTCACCTGTATCGTAAACATCGTTTCCATTATAATCTACATAAACATGACCAACAAGGTTTACAGGTAAGGCAGTAAGTTTTAGGTGGAGAGTGTTCGAATGCGCAGATGGATTAATTCGCCAACTTGCATCTGATGATACAAATCCCGGAATGTCAACTATTGCCATGTAATCTTTTCCTTCCTCTAAGAAGACTTCGTAAGTTCCATTTCCGAATACAGTTATCTTATTTGTTCCAAGAACGCTGAAGTTTATGTATGCTTGCTTACCTTCTCCCTCGTCCATAATTTCGTTGTTGTTCTTATCGTAGTATAACGAACCTGTAACTTTTATGTATCTTGTCAATTCAAGGTCATTGTCGTATATCGATAAATTACCCACATTCAACCAGTTGTTATATCTGTATGCTACAGTAAACTGCTCGAATCCCTCATCATGTTCGTGTGTCTCGTTCCTTACGTAATCAACATAAATAGTGTAATTTCTATTCGGAGGTACCAACATGCTATAATGCCCGTTTATGTCAGTTGTGGTTTTCATCTTACCACTTGAGGCAAATATCACTTCTGCGTTGTAGAATGAGATATCTTCTTCGTATACCAAATCGCCTGAAACCCTAACTCCTTGTTCAAGGATTATATCGTATGTTGTAGATTCTGTTATCGTAACATTAGAGCAGTGAACATAACTCATAGGCGTAGTGGGCGTGGCATATACACATACTGAATATTCACCTGGTTTCACATAAATCTCATAATTGCCCAAGCCGTCTGAAACAGTCTCGTATGTCTTCTCGCCCCAGAAGGTTACCGGCATTTGAGGTTGCACAACTTGATTCTCGGACTTTACACTTCCTGTAACTTTAATCCCTCTTATCATGCTCATGTTGTATACAAATTCCTCATCTGAGGGAATTATCTCCACTGTTTCGTTATAGATGTACTTTACATAAATTCCGTTCTCTTGCACAAGTTTTGAACATACCACAGAGTAGATTCCAGGCGAAATTCCGTCTGCAAGTGTGAATTTTCCAGATGAATCAGAAATTGCCTCTGCGGAAATTGCGCCACTATTCTCGAGAGGTTCGAATTTAACAGAGAACTGGGTTCCTTGCAATATCTCATTTTCATCAAGTGTCCCGTCGTTATCTGTATCGTACCATAAAGTTCCACTTATGGTTCTATTTCGTGCATTTGCATAAAGGTCAACTGTCTTGTTCTCGTTTATTATATCAAGATATTCGTGCAATGTCTCGAATCCTTCTTTTTCGACTACCGCAGTGTATATTCTTCCGGGTGGGAGATAAACAACATAGAACCCTGCATCAATCCCTTCGCCTGTATATGTAGAAATGCTCCTCCCTGCAGAATCTACGAATGAAACTCTTGCATTTGCTATCTTACTATCGAAATCGTTAGTTTCTTTATTCTTGTCTTTGTCATAATAGACAGAGCCTGAAATTCGAACTGCTTTCTGCATTGATATATCTCTTGTAATAGGTTGTGATTCTACATTTATAGAATCCATATACGAATAATCGATTCCACCGACTTTTACGCTGGCTCTTAAGGTATATTGACCTGCAGGAAGATATATCTGATAATAACCCGTCGAATTTGAAGGCACTTTCATCAAAGCACCGGTTTGTGTCTCGAATTCAACTTGTGCATTCGATAGAACCTCACTTCCGCTCTCAGTTCCAGCACCCGAGTAGTCAATCTTTCCATTTGGTATGAAATCATAGTAGACATAACCGTTAACTTTAACGGCACGTTGCATCTCAAGGTTCTTTTCTATCTCCTGCGTGGTCCCATCAACTTCTATCTCATCAAGTAGTATATAGTTCTCGTCATTCTTTGTATATCTTGAGGTTATGGTGTATTTTCCTTTTGGAAGTCTTGCTCTGTACGAACCTGTCTCGTTTGTAATAGATACATTTACTATGCTTCCATCGTAATTTGATCTGAACTCAATCCTTGCATTTTCGAGTGGACTGTTTGCTAATGATAAGATGCCTGTAACAGTTGAGGCTTGGACTAATGTTATATTTACTGATTGATTATCTCCTGCCGCAAGCATCCTATCTTCCAGAATTTCCTTATACCCTGGTACACTCACATAAACAGTATAATTCCCAGGCAGTAGGTTAGTAAACTCGAAAGTGCCGTTCTCGTCTGTCTTCTTTTCTATTACTTCGTTATTTGCTTTGTCTATGAGTTTTACAGTTTCGCCTTTTGCTAACGTTCCGTTCTGATGCTCAATTGCGCCGCTAATTGAGGCTGGTTGGAAGTATATGTCTTTTGTAGTGGTAGTATCGCTTTCTATAGAGATTGAGTCGCCGAACTCTATCTCATGACCTTTGTAATTAAGTATAAATTTGTATGAGCCAAAAATCACATGCTCGAACTTGTATGTGCCATTCGCAGTCTCGTTTGCCAATGGTTCTTTTGTTATATATCCATTGGTGCTTACCAATTTTATCGATGATGCATTTGCATTTATTAGTTCGTCGACTTCAGCATCGAATTCGTTATTTGCGTCCTTATCGAAGAATATTTTACCTTCGAGTGAGCCTGCTTTTATCACTATGTCTTTCTTAATTTGCCAATCAGGTGTTCCATCTGGATTAAGCGATTTTGTTCTTCTCATGGCTTGGTCGTCTGTTACGTTTACATTCGTTGAGTTTAGAGGCGTTGATTCCATCATAAGAAGCATGGACATTGGATTCGTGGTATCCAAGCCACCTACACTTGTAATCAAAGTTACATTGCCATAGGGAACGATTATAGAGTAGTTACCATTTTCGTCTGTACGCACAGAGTCGTGAGGTATGCCAGGTATTACGCCTTCAAGACCTGAATCGTCATAGCATGTTACCCTTGCATTTGCAATTGGTTTTCCATCTTCAGTCATTACTCTACCTGAAACGATTGCGCCGTCGTAGTATTTCAGTATAAACACGCCTTGATATAATCCGCCTCGTCTATCAACTACACCATCTCCATCATCAACAAGCGAATCTCCATTTTTATCAAGTTCATTTGCTTTTTCATACGATATTGCTTTCCAGTCTTCTGTATGGTTCTTTACATCTGTGTAGTTGTGTGGATTGTAGTATGCGGTTCTATATGCAATTCTGAAATGTTTCATCATCCAGCCTTGCATAGGTGCATATTGTGCAAGTTGACCTCCAAGCCCAGGTATGCCAGCATCGCCCATGCTTAAGTCATTTCCAGAATAGCCTATGTATGTCTTGTAGAACATAGAATTGTAGAATGGTTCTTTGTAAATGAGTTTATAATCTACGATTTTAACACCTGCAGGGATGTCGTCTGGGGGATATTCGATACCATTCTCAGATACTGCACGAACAACCATGAAATCATCTATGTTCTGGTCTGATAATTTTATAGGTGCATAGTAAATACCAGTGTTTGTTGCACTGAATGGGAATAGTCTTGAATCGACTGCAAAATATCTTATGCTGTATCCTGTGTAAGTGCATACATCATGGTAAAGTTCTGCAAGTTTATCCACATCTAATTTGTGTGAAAGGAGCATTGCAGATGCCACGTACTTTGCATTTTCGTTAGACAAGTCTTTTGTTCTTGGAGTGTAAAAATCAGGGTCTGCAAGTATTTCCTTCTTGTATTTTGATGGATTCTTGTATATGTCAACGAGCCTGTTCACGCTGTCTTCGTCGAGATATTTCAAAAGTATTTCACGCATACCTGCACTTGTAGGTTCTGATTCTACTATCCTTACGATATAATATGCAATCTCTTGGCTTTCGTTCTGAGCTGCAATCATGTTACCTGAAATCTGCACACCTTCCTGGAAGTTGTCAGATACAGTTGGATGTTTGCCCATATGTCTTGCCCAATGACCATAGTCCCACCAGGATACAAAAGCAGGTTTTTGCATAAGTTCAGATTGGTTATCCTGTTCAGCAAGCCATCTAAGACCATCTACCCAGTAATCTTGTGGCATGCTCATTCCAAAGGCACCCAGATACCATAACTGGTTCCTTTCAGATACATTGTATTTATCCTTAGGAGGTCTCATACTTACATGATATCCGAACACATCACCTTCTGGGAAAGATTCGTAAATCTTCTTATCAAATTCTTTCTTGTTCTCGTATGGGATTGCAGCGTCCAAGCCGTAGTAAACATTAGGTATAATAACAAGCCCTGCGACGAAAAGCACCCCGAGGACATGCATTGGCTTGAGCGATTTTTTCAGCGCATTGAACCTGCCTCCGCCTGACATGCTTCTATATGCTCTTACGAACGAACGATAGTCTATACTTTTTACAACTTCGTAAGTAACCCAAGCGGCAAGGATTGCGAAAAGTGGAGTTGCGTTTGCCATGAATCTGACTGCAGATAGAGCCATGTAAACGCCTGCAACTGCCCAGACAAGCATGAATAGAGAATGCTCCTGCTGGTCTTTTGGATATTTGTATAGCAAGTAAGCAACACCGACTATGGCAACGTAGAATGTGGCGATACCGAACGAGAATACTAATCTAGAATAGTCAGAAGGCTGTGCTTCTGCAATAGTTTCGTATATCTTAGACTGCACGAAGTAACCCATGCCTGAGATAAGTTCTTTTTCGATTGCTGGGAATTGGAAATGCACAACTGCGTATGCTGCGGCAATAATAGCAGCAAGAACACCCATGGATACTATCGAGGGAGAATCTCTAGTGGTGCTCATATATATTCCGAGGATAGAGACTGCAAGGAATACATAAATCGGGTCTTTGAACCAAGGCGATAAGAACCCTGCTGCGTAATAGTATGGATATATTAGCAGAAGTGGTACGCCAAGTGCAAATGTGGTAACTACAAAGGTCGAGAAAGAGTCTACTTTCTTGAATACATTAACGAACATCTGGATAACAAAATAGAACGCCATAATGACCATGACATATGGGAAACCTTTCCAGGCAAGTGCAACAGTTGTAAGCGCGGTTGCTGACATAAGAGCATAACCAATAGAGACCTTGTTGTCGATTAATAATTTTGCAAAACCATCTCTAATTTCGTGCATCTTTCTCCAATCAGCAACGTAGTTGTTCAGTTTGAGTTCCTTTAGTGCACGCATGAAGAAGAAGAAGGTTAGCACAATGAAGAATAGAACGAACGCATCGTGGTCAGCATATCCGACGGCAGACCTTTCGATGTTACTTGACATAGTTGCAATAAGAAATGCAGCTAAAATACCTGCTTTCTTGCCGAACATTTCTCGTGCAAGTGCATAGACAGGGAATACGAGCATACCGCCCCAGAATGCAGGCGACATCTCGAAAACATACCAGGTTGCAAGTGCCAAATCACCGCCGAAGAAAGGCGCGAATATATACCCTAATAGAGCAACAGACCATTCGAATAGTGCAGGGTTATGGTCCAAGCCACCTAATGGATAGTTCATAGCAGGGTCTATTTGAGGCTGGTGATGTGTTTTCTGTACTCCGTCGATAACAACTTTGTGATAATCGGGGTCGTTACCAGTGAGGAGAAAGCCATTGTCCACAACCGCGACATCCCAATAGAAATAGGCTCTCAAGAATACGCCGATGGCAAAGAATATGATGAGCATTACCATGACCCACCAATTCTCTTTTAGCCATTGGTTGTTCTTAAGTCCTTTAATTCCTGTTGAGATGGCGTTCCCCGATGAGCTCTTCTCCTTAGTCGTTCTATCTGCTGGCTCATCATTCAGTCTTTCTTTCTGTCTTAGTGCCATCACATCACCGATTTGCTTTTTCCAGTTATTCTTTTGGCATGCAGAAATCTAACCCAAGCCAACCACATCAACCCAATTTTGATTTAGGTTTATAATTAACCATATGTTAGGCTGCAGGTTGACTTAGTTATTCGTTTTATATACATTTCATTATTAGATTCCTGGGCATACCGTGAAATCCCCAATAACATACATATACTTAAACATCACGGTTTTGCTGGCGTGCATAATAGCGTGCCTACTATTTATTATATAGAATATAATTAGAGTTTGTCGCATGTCCTATAGCATGTCTTATAATGCCGTGAAACATGCTACCAACAATTGATGGCGTAGAATTAAAAGATTAAAAGATTGGAATTAAAATAATGGCGGTTTCTTTATGTGAATAAGTTCACGCAAATAAGCAATACTTAAGCGCTCCTTTAAGCGGTACTGCGAAGTGTGAAAAGAAGATTTTTAAGGGCTTGGGTTGGCAATATTTTAATTGAGGCGTGAATCCATGAATGGATGGGGGATTAGAAGAAGTGGGGTACTCTTTTGCGTTTTATGTGTTGTGTTATGCATTGTAAGTTTGAATATATATTTTTGTTCTATAGAAGAAAAAGGAATGCATGAAAAGAAGAGCAATCTAAGAAAGATGGATGTAAGATATTACGACGATAGAGATTATGATATAGATTGTGATGGTAGAGATTATGACTATAGAGATTACGAAAATCGAATAGTAAATCCTGGACCTGTGTCAGTAACAAGCATGGACGGTGCGCTTATAGTTAATTGGACAGAAGATGTCGATACTGAGGATTCTCCTTTCTATTATTATAAAATCAGCCGTAAGAAAGGGAGCGAGACCAGCGTAGTTGCAAAGATATTCGATAAGAGAGAAACCTCATTTAGGGACGAAGAATACAATTTGACTGATGGGGAGAGATATACATATGTTGTAGAAACAATCGAAGGGCTTGGGAAACCTCCGAACGACCCATTTGTTATAATATCAAGAGAAAGTGCAGAAGGTTCAGGTAAACCTTTAGGAGATGGGAAAGCGCCGAGCGTTCCTGAAAAATTTAAGGCTGTTTCAGGAGATGATTATTCTGTAAACTTAACTTGGAGCATGCCAAAAGAACTTGACTTAAAAGGGTATAAGATTATGCGTTCGGGAAAATCAGGCGGACCATATGAAGAAATTGCAAATATAAACAATCCACAGGTTTTGAGTTATGTAGATAGAAATCTTGTTCCTGGAACTTATTTTTATGTGATTTGCGCATACGATGAAGTGCCAAATTATTCGGCGAATTCGAATGAAGTTTCGATAACATTCATAGGCCTGGAACCTCCTCATGATGTTTCAATATCAACGTGTCCTGAAGGGAATGCGCTTAATCTGTCTTGGCAGGTCTCACATCAGGATATAGATGGGTATAAGGTATATCGTGCGTTAGACAATGTGAATTTCGAAATTGTGGCTCAAATTAATAACAGAACGAATTCAAGATATAAAGATACGAATTTGCAAGATGGTGTTACTTACTATTATTCGCTTACCTGTTATAAAGGTTCGATAGAATCAGAAAAGACAGATGCGGTATTTGCAACCCCTGCGGATTCGCTTGCGCCGCAACCTACGGTAGTGTATTTAGAAGACCATTCTAGCGAAGGATATGTTCTTATTAAATGGGAAAAGATTACAGATTCAGACCTGCAAGGTATAATCATAAAAAGAGGTACTTCTTCGGGAGTGTATGATACAGAATTTAATGTATCGAAATACGATATATCGTTTTGCGATAGTACCATTCTTCCGGGGATTGTATATTACTATGTAGTATGTCCCTATGATGAAGTTCCAAATATAGGAGTGAGTAACGAGGTTTCGGGACCTGACATAAGCGGCTTGCCGCCGATACCTGCGAATGTTGTTGTTACGGTAGTACCCGAGGGGAATGCATTGAATATAAGTTGGCGAGATGGCTTAGGACCTTCTACTGGAATTGCAGAATCTTACAATGTATATATTTCGAATGCTTCAGGTGGAGAATATAGATTTTTAGCAAATACAAAGAACAAATTTTACTTACATACGGGACTGGAAGATGGGGTTGCTTATTATTATCGAATAAGTGCAAAAAATTCAAAAGGAGAAAGTGCGAAATCAGAAGAGGTTTATGGGATACCGAAAGATAGTGTTCCGCCGCAAACACCAGAGAACTTGACAATTCGAAAAGAGTATGGATTTGGGTTGAACCTTAGTTGGAGAGTATCAGAAAGTGCAAATAGCGATATTGCGGGTTATAACATATATAGAAGGTCAGCAGATGAAGGCTTGGGAATTATCGCCACAGTTCCTGTAGGACAGTTATTTTATAACGATACAAATCTACCTGAGGGGAAGATTTATTTTTATTCAGTATCAGCATTTGACGAAGTTCCGAACGAATCGCCGAAATCTGCAGAAGTATCTGCGATTGTAGGTTTACCGAATTTAGAAGCGCCGAGCGGATTAAATGTATCCATGCCTGAGAGAAACGTTACAATCACATGGCTTGGAGTCCAAGGTGCGCAAAGTTACATAATATACCGCAGGGCATCATACGCAACAGGGAGTAATCCAATTGGCAATACTACAGAACTTTCATTTATAGATACAACTGCGCTTGAGAACAATACATATTATTATTCAGTTGCAGCAGTCGATGACCTTGGTACGATAGGTAAAAAATCAGATGAGTTCAGGTTTGCAGTCCCAGATTTAGAGCCTTTACCGCCTACGGGAATGTATCTTACGGCAAGTAGTAATGGTTATTTAATATCCTGGAATCCAAGCCTGGAAAGCGATGTAGTTGGGTATTTTGTATATAGGAGCACGACGCCAGGGGGACCCTACGAAGAAATTGCGTTTGTTGTTTGGACAGATTACGAGGATATCGTATCGGGGTCGTACTATTATGTTGTGAAAGCGGTTGATAGTGGGGGACATAAGTCAGAAAATTCAGATGAGGTATTTACAGGAAATACCTATGTTGCGCCGCCTGAGAACGTGAGAATAAATCCCACAGAGAGCGGTCTTGAACTTACGTGGAGCAAAAGCAGAACTTTTGAAGTATCAGAATATCGTATATACAGGTCAGAAATGCTCTATATTGGGTATGAAATAGTGGGTAGAGTGCCTGCTACAAAAGGGAGTTCAGAATATAAGTATATTGATAAACCGAGCGATAGAAAGGTGTATTACTATTATGTTACGGCTTGGGATAATTTTTCGCATAAAGAATCGCCGCCATCGCAAAAAGTTTCGGGACAGATATTATCTGGAGATTCGTCAGTTGGAAATGTAACTGGCTTGCAGATAAGAGACCCTGGAACAGGTTATTCTCTTATATTGTCTTGGGACCCATGCGCGGGTGCGGATATTGTCTATTATAGGATATACTGCACGAATAGCAGTTCGGGTGTTCTTCAGTTAGTTGGGACTACTGCAAGTACGAACTATACACATACGGGCTTGAAACCGGGCGTTATTTATTATTACGAAGTAGTTCCAGTAAATGCGCAAAATATAGAAGGAAAAAGTGCAAGCAGGGTATCTGCAATTCCTCGAGATATCACGCCGCCCTCGACGCCTCAGAATGTAAGAGTTGCTCTTGTTTCGAGCGAGGATGCGGAAAGCGTCGATGTTGTTATAAGATGGACTCCAAGCCCGGACGATGATGTGGTAAGTTACAAGATATACTGGAGCAATGACAATATCTCATTCCAAGTTCTTACGACTGTAGATAAGAATGTTACATCATTCACGCATAAAGGCTTGGAACGCGGAAAGTATTATTTCTACAAAGTATCTGCGATAGATTCAACACCAAACGAATCACCGCAATCTATTTCAGCGTCTATAAAAACGCCTGTAAAATCAGTGCCTCAAGGTAATACAGAATGCATGACCTTTGTCTTCCCTGCGATTGTAATTGCATTAATTATAATAGCAATCCTTGCTGCAATCGCAACACGAATGGAAGGAAAGAAAAAGAGAAAAAAAGAAGAGAAATGATTCTTTTGAGTTTCTTTTATCTTTATTGTTTCTTTATTTTGTTTTTTGTTTTTTTTTACTATTACATTCTCAGGTTCTACTCCGTTTTCAGCGCTACACCGGTGGTACACTTCTGTAAAGATTATAAAGCAAGCATTATAGAGAAAAGAGTTACTAAGAGGTACTATATGAGTTATTATATAAAAGAAAAGGATTATTGTATAAAAAGTGATTTTTGGTTATGAATTCGTGGGATGAGATATTTCTAAGAGGTAGGTTTACGAGCGAGTATCCGCAGGCAGAAGTTGCGAAATTTGTATCTTTTGCAGAAAAGAGGTTTAATGAAAAGGAGTTAAAATTTTGGGACCATTGCTGCGGAGCAGGCAGGCATACTTTGATGCTTGCAAGTCGAGGACACAGGGTTTATGCCTCAGATGGTTCAAAGGTAAGTCTTGAGATATTACAAAATAGACTGAAAGAAAGAGGGCTGAGAGCAGAGGTAAAAGATGCAGACATGTGCGAATGTCCTTGGAACGAAGATTTTCATGTAGTAATCTCGTGGGATGCGATTCATCATAATACCATTGCAAATATAAGAAAAGCGGTTGATGTGATACATTCACATCTTATACCTGGGGGTATGTTTATTGCGACTTTGAAATCGAATAAAGCAGACAATTTTGGCTTGGGTAAATGTATCGAGAATAATACCTATGTGATACCAGAAGGTGTGGAGAAAGGGATAGTGCACCATTATTTCGATGAGGAGGAGATAAAAAGTCTATTTTCAAGATGGAAAATCCTATTGTTAGTGGAACAAGTGTCGAGGAATGTAATCATAGAGCCTGCGTTTGTAGAAGAACATATTTTTCCGTCGACAAAATGGGGAATAATTGCGCAGAAATGAGAATTAATATAGAGCCCCTCGGGGGAGAGGGGCGTGTGATAGGTAAGGTCCAGAAAGGCAGTGGGGGAGTTAACGCCTGAGGCGTTTATGGAGGAAAAATCCATAATGCCTTCCTTCCTTACCCCTTCATAGTGATTATTGGCAAAATGTTCATATGTCTTTACCACTATATAAGTAATTGGTAAGTAATATACTTAGATAATGTGTAAGTTACGTAGGTGATTGGAAATGGATAATAGAGTGAAGAAGAAGTTAACGAAATCGGGTAAGGGCGCGTATTCTATATACATTCCTAAGAAATGGCTCGATAGTTGGCTCGAAGAACAGAAGAAGAAAAAAGAAGTTTATCTATTGGAACTCGATGAACATCTACTTCTATCCCCTGTTATTAAAGAATCAAAGAAGAGACTTTCGGTTGACCTAAAGACAACACAAGAAATCAGGACTTTGCTTTTATCTTCTTATGTTAGAGGATATCAAGAAGTAGAGATACATTCAGAGCGAAAGTTTACAAACGAACAGATATCAGAAGCAAGAGGATACATAAGACTTCTTGATGAGAACCTGCAGGTTGTTGCAAATGACAACTGTATCTCGTACAAATCGAGAAACATAGAGAACAAGATAGATTATTCAGAATTATTTGGCAACCTGTTTCAGAAGACAGTAGAGGTTCTTGAACTAGTATCAGAACTACTTCATTTCTATGATTTGAATCCGCAGAGAGCAGTCCATCTAATAAGGATGATTAATTGCGTTGAAGAGGAAGATATTGATAGAATTGCGTTCCATATATTTAGGCAGATGGCGAATTTAGAGATGCCTTTTGAAAGTTTTATAGACCTTGAGTTTTTCGGCTTGGTAGTCGATATTCTTGAACGTATAGGGGATACATGTATAGGTATTGCAGGCTTGGTGTGTGATATATATGGGATAGACCGAAATCACATGCACTATCCTCTTGAGATTTTGGAAAAGGAAGTTGGGACTAAGGATATATCCATACCTGATAATCTAGAAGAGTTGAAGAATATTTACATTCAGGCAATAAAGGAAGGATGCGTTTATTTGAATGCATGCAGAGATACTGTAATGAAAAGAGATGGGCTGACTGCATATTGTCTAAAACGGGAGACTATGAACACAAGAAGAAAGGTCGAGACGCAGATATTCGAAGCAGTTTCACGGCTCTTGGAAGAAGCAAGAAAAGAGAGTAACGGAAAAGATAAGAAAGAAAAGAGGATTAGAGATAAGGAATTAAAAGATACAAAGAAAAGCATGTCTAATACTTTATATGTATATCAGATAGGTTATAGGATAAGGGAATTGATAAATTACATAGAGGGCTTGGCTAAAAGAGCCTGTCTTGTTTACTACTGCGAGACCATGCCTGAAGATATAACTCAAACTACAACTCAAACAAAAAGGAAAGATGAAATTAGAGATAAACTTTGCAATTTAGAAGATAAGAGCAAGGATAAATCATGCATCCAGAATTAGATGAGGCGAATTAGTTCAAGCAATAAAGATAAAAATAAAGAGAAAAAAAGCGAAGGGGAAGATGTAAGATGGATATATCAAGGATAATAATGGGTTTATCTGAGGATGAAGATAATGTAGAAATCCTCAAGTTGAACAGATATAGAAGATACACTTTTATATTCATGGTAATCGCAATGCTTTTTCTATCATTGTATTTCATATTTACAGAAGGAAAGATATCGCCTTTTGAATTGCCTATGGACCATGTGCTTTTGTCGATATTTGGGATTATGCTTGGGATAGTAGCAATCCGGCTTGGATTCAATTATATGGAAATTCAGTCTTATGATGGAGAATACAGAAAAGATGCATACTCTCGGTTTTTTACTTGGTCAATAGGTTGGGCAATTGCATCGATTGTAATACTTGCGCTTGTGCTATATCCGATATATTCTCCTACATTCTATAAAGAGCCTCAATTCCTTGCGCATAAGATTGATACTGCAACAAATACAGAGCCCATAGAGGTTAGGTTAGAATACTCTGACAATACAAGACTTATAGTAATAGACAATGTCTTTTTAGAGATTTACGATGGTGCAGACATATTCGTAGAACTTTGGAAAAGTTCAGATTACAAGAACGGAACAAAAAGACCTGTTCTTACTGCGAATGTATCAGAAACCAAGAGAATAAGGATGAACGAACTTGCAAAAAACGATTATGTCCTATTGATATACACAAAAGGGAGGAGTTCTGAAGTTTCTATAGATGTGCATAAGGTATTAGAACCTTACTTTTATTATCTTTCTTTAGCCTACTCCTTGATTTTCTTTGTTCTGTCTATATTTTGGAGTTGGAGAACTAGAAAAGGAGAACCTGTTGATGCGATAGTAGAAATCCCAATTTCTGATGAAAAAACCGAAGTTCAATCAGGTTTAAACTATAATGCGAATGAGACGAGAGAGCAAATAAGCGAACGAGAACCCATACAATCCGAACCTGGAATTGTTGAAACTATACAACAAGAGAAAGAAAAGAAGTATGCTGAGAATGATAAGTTGTCTTCTTCAGGTATCTTGATTGGTAAAGGAATAAGCGATAAGTCGACTACAAATTACGAAGAGATTAGGCATACCGAACCCGAAAGACATAGAGAAGATACTGGCTTGGATAAGAAGCAAGAAACCTCTTTAAAATCACAACCAGAGCAAGCAGATGAGGAAAGATTGCGTATCGAACGAGAACTAAGAGAAAGACTTGCAAGAGAAGAGATGAGACGAAGAGAACTTGAAAAAATGCTTGTACTAAAAGAACAATCAACGATTGAAGATGTGTTCTTAATCCATTCAGATGGGAGGTTGATTTGCCATAATACTCGAAGATTAAAACCCGAACTTGATGGCGATATTCTTACAGGTATGCTTACCGCAGTGCAGAGTTTTGTAAAAGATACTCTGAACACACAGACAAGAGGCAACTTGAATGAACTTAAATATGGCGACCTTAAGATTCTCATAGAATACGGACAATATGCGTATATTGCAGTCGTTGTATCTGGCGAGCCTCCGAAAACTCTAAGACCAAGGATGAAAGAGATACTGAAGATATTGCATGTGAAATATTATCATACTTTGCCTCAATGGGATGGGAATGTTGCAAAGGTTAGAGATGCAAAAGAGATTCTTAGGGCTCTTTTTACAGGCGTGTTGCCTAGGGAGCTTATTACACAAGAGGTTGTTGATAGCGTCGAGCAGGGCTTGGATGAGAAGGCGACTTGGGATGAACCTGATAGTAAAGTAGGGAGTGTCGGGACTGATATCCCAGATGCGGTAGAAGAACCCGAACCCATGGATAAGGTTGAGGATGTCGAAGAGAGAAAAGTGGAATGTCCTGCATGCGGAACCAGATTTCCTGTGAAGAGCAATGAAAGACCTTTGAAAATAACCTGTCCGCAGTGCGGAGTTTCGGGGACGTTAAAGTAACGGTTTGTAGTGGTTATGAATCTTCCAAAATCTGCGATTTCGTCGGATAAAGGATAATAATAAAACAATAATAAAAGAAATGAATATAATATAAAAGAAGGGAATGATGCTATAGATAGATTGTAAAGATATGTAATAGGAACAGATGGATGCCCATGGCTCGAAGAAAAAGAAATGAAAGATTAGCAGGAAGAATAATAGTTTCCCCAGACCCTGCCATACTTTTTGTAGGAGAATCTATATCTTTTAACACCTTGGGGGTTGCACCTGACGGCACAAAATTATCTTTGTCATCTATAGATTGGGAAGTCGAAGGAGATATTGGCGAAATTGACCAAAATGGCGTCTTCTTTGCCCTCTCTCCAGGTAGAGGTAAGGTAAAAGCAACTGCACTCTTATTTGGAAGAAAAGTATCAGGATACGCAGATGTAGTCGTAAAAGAGAAAGGAGAATTGCGCGAACCTAGACTTTTCAGACGAAGAAAACCGCACTATGACATTATACCTGTCGAACCTATGCCTCCAACAACTCCAACTCCTATGAGAATAAAGCAAGGAAAAATGGAATTGCATCTATTATTATAACCACTTATAACATATTTCCATTACCTTACAACTTTAGTTTCGCCATCTACAAGTTCAAGTCTAATCGAGTTTTGCACTTTCTGGTCAAATGTATCGTCGTGCGAAATCACAAAAAGTTGAGTAAATCCAGATATATTTGATAATGCATCTGCTAAATTCTCTCTTCTTTCTTTGTCTAGGTTCTGTGTAGGCTCGTCAAAGAATGCAATACCTAATTCAGAGATGTTTTTCAAAAGAGAAAGTCTTGCTGAGAGAGCAGCAGCCATCTGCTGTCCACCCGAAAGTTGTTTAAAATTCTTTACCAAGCCACGCTCCCTTATTACAATTTCATAATCTTTGTCCCAGATAAGTTCACACGCCTCATTCCCAGTTAGCGCACGATATAATTTATTTGCATCGCGAGACAGCCTATTCATGTATGCTGCTGTAATCAAAGGCGAGGCTTCGTTTATTATTCTCCTTAGATATTCTATAAATTCTTTAAGTTGCATTTCATTCTTTAACGCGTTCTTCTTTTCCTCAATCTTTTCTTTAACCTTAACAAGTTCTGAGATTCTATTCGAAATGTCGTTTCTTACACGCTTGAGTTCAGATATGCGCGTTTCTATCCTTGCACACTTATTCGATATTTCCTCGTATATTTTTCTTGCATTTACCAAGTTGTCATCTGAAAAAGTCTTTTTCAATTCGTTTAGGTCGTTTGATATTCTATTCATCAAATCTCGTGTATTCTTAAGCGCAGTCTCTACAACTAAAACAGCGTCCTTTCTTTCTTCGAGCCTTTCAGAATCCCGCAAATGCATCTGATATTCTGTATAGTCAGCACGAAGTTCTGACATCCTTTTCTTTATATTCTCGAATTTCTCATTTGTTTCTTTGAACCTCTCTAATTCTTTGGCAAGTTTATCTCTCTTCTGTAAACTCTTCTCTTTCCTTTCGGCACATCTTGAAATCTTTTCTTTTACCTCTCTTTCTCTCGAGGCAATACCTGCAAGTTTGTTATACTCCTCTTTTGGATTTCCAAGTTTGGTAAGTGCATCTCTCTGTCCGGGGAGTTCTTGCGTTATGCGTTCAAGTTCTCTTATCTTCTCTGTATTTTTTGCAATCTTGCTCTCAAGCGTTTTCTCTCGTTCTTTCATCATTGTAAGTTTAGTTACTTCTCTCTTCTTTTCCTCGAGCATTTCTCGTGTTCTCTTGCATTTCTCATGCTCTTTCTTTATCCGCTCATATTCTGCTAGAAGTCTGTCTTCGTTCTTTTTCAGTTCTGAAATCTTCTCTGCAAAAAAAGTATCAACGTCATTTCCTACACAGGGGCATTTATCTCCTATTATGGGGCATATTCCACCTTTCAGTTTCCTTTTATTCTCATTCATCTTCGCTATCTCTGCCCTGCATGCCGCAATCTCATTCGATATCTTTTCTCTTTCAGTCTCAATCATACCCATCTTAGAGACTTCACTCTCAAGACTATCCAAGCCGACTACTTTTTTCTCCAATTCGGATATCACGCCTCTTGTATCTTCTAATTCATGCAAATCTTTTACATGCGCATCTTTCAAACTCCGAAGAACAGCCGCATTTTTCTCAAGTTCTCTTACCTTATTCTCAAGTTCGTTCTGTTTTGCAACATCATCTTTTAACGCATCCATCTGCCTTTTCGCATCGTCTATCTTTTCAAGCATCTCGAAATGGGATTTCTGTTCTGCACCTATCGATGCAATCTCCTTATCCACATTCGCAAGTTCCTTTTCTGCTCTCCTTTTTACCTCAAGTAATTTCTCAACAGTTTCTTTCTCTTGCTCCAACTTAAGATACTCCGAATACGCAGACTTTGTCTTTTCTACAATCATTCTCGCCTTTTCTGAATTCAATACCATCTCTTTTAACGAATTAAGATGCTTCTCTTTTTCTATAATCTCCTTTTCATGCTGTTTCAATTTATTCTCAAGTTCGTTCTTTTTCTCTGCAATCTTCTCTAATCTATCTCTTTCTGATTTGCATTCTTCTAACTCTTTAACGACAAACTCGTGTTCTTTTTCTTCGTTCAAAATCTCATTATCGAGTTCGTTCAATCTCTTATTCTCATCATCAAAATTAGCACATCTACCTTCAAGTTCTGCAATCTCGGTCTCCAAGACGGAAATACGCTCTTTCACTAAACTTTCAACACTTCGCATGTAACTATATGCTTGAGAATAATCATCAACTTCTAATATACCATCAAAAGTCTGTTTCCTATTCCTTGGCGTATCTAAAAATGGCGCTACGAACAAACCCTGTGGCACGCCTATTGCTTCTGTAAACAATCGTTTTAGGTCTCTATCTTCGTCAATCCTAAGATTTTTCTTAATCCAGGATGTTACATCTTCAACGCCTGAGGCAAGTTTCATTTTCGATTTCGGGTCGTAAACATAATATTCAGACTTGCCTAATTTCCTCGTTATAGTATACTCTCTTCCGTCTTCTCCAATAAAATATACTTCTATCGAACCTGCTTTCGTGCCCTGTCTTAAAAATTCGTCTTGTTTCAAATCCAAACTGTCGAAAAGCGCATATCCAATCGATTGTAGGATTGTAGTCTTACCTGCTCCGTTCTCGCCTGAAATCGCATTTGTCCCTGGTGTGAACGCTATTTCTGCATCTACATACGACTTTATATTACGAAGATGCACTTTCGTAATTTGCATATCATCACCATATATTGCACTCCTCTTCTCGGCTTATCCTCTTCTTGTCTTATTCCTGCCTATTTCTATCCGATTTTAGACTGGATATATCTTCCACCTTTCTTTTGTTGTTTTGTATCTTGTTTCATTTTACTCTTTTCCTTTTCTCTCGTATCTTCTTTAATCTCTCTTTTTGTATCCTCCTGCCTCACTCCAATTTCATTTTTATCTTCATTCTTATTGTGCACTGAGTTATCATTCGAACTATCATTCGAATTTGCATTCGTGCTAGTATCTACCATAACAGTATTTTCATCAACATTTACATCGACATCTTTGCAGACCTCTTTATTATTAGAATTAACCAAGCCTGACGTATCCATGCCTGCAACCAAACCTGCACCCAAGCCTGAAACTTTGGGGCAACTAGCTACCATATTTTCTTTGTCTTCAGTGATGATTTCTATTTTTTCAGGCTCTTTGAAGACCTTTTCGATATTCCTATTTATGGTATATAGTATAACCTCTGGAGATTCTTTCTTTTTGCACGCCTCTTTTAACTCGATTGCAAGTTGTGCGATTAGCCCCGAGGCATGTTTATATCTTTCGTCGCAGGCAATCCTCTTTTCGAGAACTTCATATTCTAATTTATACTTGTTTACATGCTCACCATCTGTTTTTATATCCTCACTCAAATCAGGGGGATACATCTCGTTATTTACCTTTACTACTATTGCCTCAAACTTATCTGAAAGCATCTTCTCTATCTTTTTCAAATCGATTGCATACATGTCAAAATTCGGATAACCAACTAGATTATATTCTATCACGGGTTTGTCTAAGTTTCTTCGTGATTTTTTACCTTCTTCATTTGCTTTTTCCTTTTTATATTCTTCATCCCTATATTCTTCATCCATATTTGATTCAATTCCAAGTTCCTTTGCAATAGTTTTGTATGACTCCTCAACTGCTGAATAGACAGCAGATGGATTTCCCAAGCCGGTTACTTTCAAATCATATTTGCAGAACTTTCTTCTATTGTTTTTCACATGTTCTATATGTGTAACCCTCAATTTTCCATCTTTATCTTCCATCTCTTCGCCTAACTCAACATAGTAGAAACCATGCTCTTTGTCCAATTCCGAGATGCTGCATATCTCTGTCGAACCCGGATTATATACCCAATTTCTAAGTTCATATTTCGCATGAATATGTCCTAATGCTATGTAATCAATCTTATTCCGCAATGGCATAAGCGCATCTAAATTTATACAGCCACTCATCTTCACAAATCCGTCGATACCCAAGTGCAAAAGCATTATGTTATACCTACCAAGAGAACATTTATTCCCAAGATGGTTTCCTATATCCTCTATAATTCGTTCTGTAGCAGCCCCGAGATACCCTACACCAAATATCCTTACATCTGCAATTTCCTTATTCTCATCCTTATCGTTCTTATCGTCCTCTTTCAAAAAAATATCATAATAGGCTCCTATCTTATTTTCATCATCCCATTTTTGCAAAATATGCTCTTCATTCCAAAGTGGGTCGAGCAGAATAATAAGGTCCTCAGTCGCAAGATACTTTAACCAAGACATCTTATCGCTGTATAACGCATCATCATGATTCCCTTCTATTACTATAACTGGAATTCTCTTTTCTCTTAACGGGCGAAGGATTGCACATGCCTGCTGAAGTGTTGATGCATTTATCGACGCCTTATGAAATAAATCTCCACTTATTAACATAAAATCGACTTTTCTATCGATCGCAAACCTCGCTACTTCGGAAAACGCATCTGCAAAATCAACAAATCTTTCTTGCGAACCATACTGCTCATACCCAAGATGTATATCTGCACAATGGACAAACCTAGCCTTCGGAACCATAGAACCTGTATCTATTTTTTCAGTTGATTGTAAGCGCATAAGTTTACCTCTTTGTTCGCAAGTCTCTTTATTCGGAAATGAGTTTTTATTTTTTGAGCAATGAATATGCAATACAAATGGATAGATAAATAGGTTGGCTTGGGGTAAGTAAAAGTAAGTAAGCAGGCGATAAAACAGTATCTGGCTTTATACATATTTATTTGTCCCTATGTCTAATCTACAATCTAATCTTAATCTACTATCATATCGTTATTTACTATCACTTTACTAACCCAATTCTATAAACCCTATCCGCCGAAAAGTTCTATCTTTTTATTTTTTCTTTCTTCGCCTATGACATCCCTTGCAAAATATTGCATCGAACCGAAGATAAATAGTAAAAATGCAACTACAAAAAATGGGAGTTCATTTATTGCGCCTCCACTTGTCTGCTGGACTATAAAACCTAAAGACGAAGGCCCTAATATAAAACCAAAATCAACTACTGTTCTGAAAAAACCCAAGCCGGCTCCAAGTTT
>Ga0123519_10002829_pt1 | contig 29021 bp, 29 predicted proteins | sample YelNatPaOPRAMG02_FD_87396 | JGI IMG/M metagenome (GOLD analysis project Ga0123519, IMG submission 87396) | Hot spring microbial communities from Yellowstone National Park - Yellowstone National Park OP-RAMG-02 (version 2) | ecosystem: Environmental > Aquatic > Thermal springs > Hot (42-90C) ... | reverse complement strand
TAGACGGGTTCGAAAGAAAGTAAGCGGAACCGCCGAACGACCGAGGCTCAATGTATTTAGGAGTCTCGCAAACATATACGCTCAGATTATAGATGACGAACGCGGGTGTACCCTTGTTGCAGCGTCAACGCTTGATCCTGAGATCAAGTCGGCAATTAAAACCGGCGGAAACATCGAAGCGGCTAGACTGGTTGGTCAGCTAATAGGCAAGCGTGCTTTGGAGAAGGGCATTGAGACCGTGGTCTTCGACAGGGGCGGATACAAGTACCATGGTCGGGTCGCGGCTCTTGCCGACGGGGCTCGCGAGGCGGGTCTCAAGTTCTAGCGTGGGCAGAGCTACAGTATACAATTGATTCGAGCCTGGTGAGTTGTAATTTCTGAGCAAACTTCAGTGACAGTCTTTCGCAAAACCGTTTAATAGCGCTTAGCGCAGCGTTAGGGAGGAAAGATGCCTAGGATTAATCCGGACGAGTTAGACCTGCAAGAGCAGGTTATTCGAACTAACAAAGTTCAAAAGACTCACAAAGGTGGGCGAACTCTAAGCTGGAACGTGCTAGTAGCTGTTGGCGACAGAAAGGGGCACGTCGGCGTTGGTTTAGGTAAAGCTGCTGGAATTCCCGATGCTATTCGGAAAGCTATAGAGGACGCTAAGAAGCAGATAATAGAGGTGCCTCTAGTGGGCACAACGATTCCACACGAGGTAGAAATGCCGTATGGGGCTGCGCTAGTGCGTCTAAAACCAGCATCCCCAGGAACTGGTGTGGTTGCTGGGGGAGCTATCAGGCCGGTTCTGGAGCTGGCGGGGATTCGAGACGTGTTGGCCAAGTCTTTGGGTTCACGGAATCCGATTAATACGGCTCGCGCGACGATGGAGTGCTTGAAGGCACTTAAGGTTCCCGATCGCGTGGCTGAGATGCGCGAGAGACCGCTCCGAGAACTTGTTCCTTGGTTGGTTAGAAAGCGCGAGCAGGAAGGACTGCTGGAGACGGGTCCTGAGGGCTTGGTTGGAACTGACTTGGAATTGGCTACGGAATCTTCTGATGCTGAGCAGTTCGATAACGAGCAGAACGTTGCTGAATAGGATTAGACGGTGCCGTGATGATTAAGGTAACTTTGGTCAAAAGTCTCATAGGGTCTACTGAACGACAAAGGGCTACCGTGAGAGCTCTTGGTTTGGGCAGGATTGGTTCGTCGGCTATTCACGTGCCGAGCGATGCCGTGATGGGTATGATACGTTCTGTCCGACACTTGCTAAAGGTGGAAGAGCTACCGGAGCCGATGGAGGTCAAGAATGAGGCTTAATGATTTGCGTCCAGCGCCCGGGTCTACTCACAAGCGTAAGCGAGTTGGGCGTGGAACTGGTTCCGGGCATGGAACAAGTGCTGGTAGAGGCACGAAAGGACAAAAGGCTCGAACCAGTGGCGGAGTGCGCCCTGGTTTTGAAGGCGGTCAAACGCCGCTGCACCGCAGACTTCCGCAGAGACGTGGGTTCAAAAACATCACGCGGAAGGAGTATGCGGTCGTGAATATTGATGACCTCGAAGAGCGTTTTGAAGCAGGGACAGAGGTCACACCTGAGCTTTTGATTGCTGGTGGGCTTGTCAAGAAGATGAAGGACGGTATCAAAGTTCTTGGCGACGGCGAATTGACCAAGAGTCTCAAAGTGAAGGCGCACAAGTTTAGCAAGACAGCCGAGGAGAAAATACTGGCTGCCGGGGGCTCGGTGGAGGTTTTGTAAATGCTTTCATCTGTTGCAGGTGCATTCAGAATACCCGACCTCAAGAAAAGGATAACGTTTCTGTTTGCTATGTTTGCTGTGTACGTTCTCGGGCTTCACATACCTGTGCCCGGGGTCGACACAACAATATTGGTCGAGAGGTTGGGTGGCGGCCTGTTTGATATATTGGATGCTTTCACAGGTGGAGCGTTCAAAAAGTATACGATTTTTGCAATGGGCATAATGCCCTACATCAATGCGTCAATCATAATGCAGCTCCTGACAATTGCTATACCTCAACTGGAGGAAATGCAGAAAGAAGGAGCTGCGGGGCAAAAGAGAATTAGGCTGTATACCAGGTGGTTGACTGGTGTGCTGGCACTTTTCCAGGCTTACGGAACTACTACGTGGCTTCGGTCAATCGGCGCGGTACAGGGATCGGGCGGATTTTTTGACTTGAGGGTTTTGCAGATTGCAATTACTTTGGTCGCTGGAACGGCGTTTCTGATGTGGCTTGGTGAGCAAATAAGCGACAAAGGGATCGGTAACGGCGTTTCGATCGTTATTTTTGCTGGTATCATTGCGTATTTGCCGTTTCAGGTTGCGCAGACTTTGGAAGTAATCAAAACGAACAACGATTGGTTCGCACTCCTTGTTCTGATAGTGTTGTTCGTTGGTACTGTTGCATTTATGATTGCGTTCACTCAGGCGCAGCGCAAAATCCCGATTCAGCACGTTAAGCGTGTGATTGGGAATCGCATGGTTGGTGGTCAGTCTAGCTACTTGCCACTAAAGGTTAATTCGGCAGGTGTTATTCCGATCATCTTTGCTGTGTCTATACAATACTTTCCTATGACGGTAGCCAATATTGTAACCCACGGCGATCCGGAGCACTGGTTGACTAGAGTAGCTAATAGTCTGGTGCCCGGGGCGACGTGGTGGGGTTCTGTGATTTATGCTGCTATGATTATATTCTTCACGTATTTCTACACAGCGGTAACTGTCAACGTGAAGGACTTGGCTGACAACCTCAAGAAATGGGGAAGCTTTATTCCTGGTATTAGACCGGGTAAGCCGACCCAAGAATACCTAGATAGGATTATGACACGGATTACGCTGGCAGGCGCCATATTCTTGGCTATAGTTGCGTTGCTTCAGTATTATGTGCCGCAGCTTACCGGTATCCGGACGTTTAGCCTTGTTGGCGGCACATCGTTGCTGATTGTAGTTGGCGTAGCTCTTGAGACGATGCAAGCAATTGAGTCGCACTTGCTGATGCGTCACTACGAGGGGTTCATCAAGTAGCCAGTTCGTTTTGCAAAAGTTGTCTCTTAGCAGAGCAATTGGCACAGGGGCAGGATTTATGCGGATAGTGCTGTTTGGTGCACCGGGCTCCGGCAAAGGCACGCAGGCTGGAATATTGGAGAAGGAGTACGGTGCGGTACATATTTCTACTGGCGATACTCTTCGAGAAGCAGTTGCCAGAGGTACGCCTGTAGGCCTTAAGGCAAAGAGTTACATGGATCGGGGTGAGCTTGTACCAGACGATGTCGTAATAGCTATTGCCAAAGAGAAGCTGGCATCGGTTGGGGATGATGGTTTTATCCTTGATGGTTTTCCTCGAACGGTGCCACAAGCAGAGGCATTGGACTCTGCGCTGGCTGAGTTGAAAAAGCCGCTGGATGCGGTAGTGAACTTGCGTGTAGACGAAGAGGAGCTGGTTCGAAGGCTTTCTGGAAGACGTGTGTGTACAAAGTGTGGAGAACCATACCACGTAGACTCGAAGCCACCAAAGGTAGATAACAAGTGCGACTTGTGTGGCGGAGAGTTGGTGCAGCGTGACGATGACAAGCCGGATGCGATAAGGACTCGGCTCAGAGTGTACCAGGAGCAGACAGCGCCCGTGCTAGAGTATTACCGGAAAAGGAATCTTCTGCGAGAGGTAGAAGCACAAGGCGATATAGCCGAGATCACAAAGCGCATCGCGGCTTCGCTTGAGGTTAAATGATTATCAAGAAGACGCCGGCCGAAATTGAGAAAATGCGCGTGGCCGGCGCGGCAGTTGCGTGGTGTTTAGAGGAGATCGTAAGACGGATCGAGCCCGGCAAAACAACTACACTGGACATTGACAGAATTGCTGAAGAGTTAATTCGTTTAAGGGGATGGGTTAGTTCGTTTAAGAACTATCGGGGCTACCCAAACACCGTGTGCGTAGCGGTAAATGAGGAAGTGGTTCACGGTATCCCGAGCGATAGGGTGCTTCTGCCGGGGGACATAGTGGGAATCGACCTTGGTGTGGCTGTCGATGGATGGCATGCTGACGCAGCCGTCACCATCGCAGTTGGAGGTGTGGCTTCAAAGGAAGCTAAGCGCCTGCTGCAGGTGACTAGAGAGGCGCTTTACAAGGGAATTGAGCAAGCCAGACCCGGTAAGCACTTGTCGGATATAGGTCACGCTATTCAGGAGCACGTGGAACGTCACGGGTTTTCGGTTGTGCGTGATCTAGTGGGACATGGTATTGGACGGTCTCTTCACGAGGATCCGCAAGTGCCGAATTATGGCAAGCCGGGGCGCGGTGTGCGATTGGAAGAGGGTATGACTCTTGCAATCGAGCCGATGGTCAACGCGGGCGGATACGCAGTGGAGACGCTGGGCGATCATTGGACTGTTGTGTCAAAGGATAGGTCGCTGTCAGCGCATTTTGAGCACACCGTGGCCGTGCGGAGCGACGGACCCGACATACTGACCGTGTTGCCCGCGGGGGAGGCTATAATATAAATGCCTAAGGAGAAGCCAATAGAGGTTGAGGGTAAGGTAATTGAAGCGTTGCCTAATGCAACGTTTCGTGTTGAACTACCTAACGGTCACGTCGTGTTAGCGCACGTGTCGGGCAAGATGAGAATGCACTTTATTAGGATCTTGCCCGGAGACCAAGTGAAAGTGGAACTTAGCCCTTACGACCTCACGAGGGGTCGGATCACATACAGATACAAATAGAAGAAGGATTGGTTGAGAAGATGAAAGTCAGAGCTTCGGTAAAACCGATGTGCGATAAATGCAAGGTTATCAAGCGCAAAGGTGTTGTTAGGGTAATCTGTAAGCAATACCCCAAGCACAAGCAGAGGCAGGGGTAGTGCCAGGTAGATTTTGTTTGGCACCAGTGCGGATGTTTAATGGAGGGTAGAACGGCTTGGCAAGAATAGCAGGTGTAGATCTTCCGAGAGACAAAAAGGTCGAATACGCGCTCACTTACATTTACGGAATAGGCCTCTCAAGTGCTAAGAAAATAGTTGCGGCCGCCGGCGTGGATCCCAACAAAAGAATGCGCGATCTTACTGAGGCTGAGATATCTGAACTCAGGAAACAAATTGAAGGCAATTACACAGTGGAAGGTGATCTGCGTCGGGAGTATGCGATGGCTATCCGAAGATTGATGGAAATCGGGTGCTATCGCGGATTGCGGCACCGGCGAGGTCTGCCGGTTAGGGGACAAAGGACCAAGACAAACGCGCGCACACGTAAGGGTCCGCGAAGGACCGTGGGCGTGAGGCGCAAGAAGTCGTAGCTGGTCGAAAGGAGGCCATAGGTGGTAAGAAAAGCGTCGACGTCAACTCGAGGAAAGGTCCAAGAGAAAAAGAATATCGTGGAAGGGATCGCTCATATAAAGAGCACCTTCAACAATACGATTGTATCCATAACGGACGTCAATGGAAATGTCATTTCGTGGGCTAGTGCCGGCACAGTAGGATTCAAAGGTACGAAAAAGAGCACGCCGTTTGCTGCACAGCTTGCGGCAGAAGCAGCTGCGCGCAAGGCAATGGAACACGGAATGAAGCGAGTTGCAGTGCATGTTAAAGGACCTGGTGCAGGTAGAGAGACTGCAATAAGATCTCTCCAGGCAGTGGGTCTTGACATTACGCTTATTAAGGACTGCACGCCGATTCCACATAACGGTTGCCGACCTCCCAAGAGGAGAAGAGTATAGCGGGTAAGGATAATAAGGAGAGGTTTCTAGGAGACGAGAAAACACATGGGATCACTAGGTACCCCGGTCTGCAGAATGTGTAGACGCGAAGGCGTCAAGTTGTATTTGAAAGGCGAGAAGTGCTATTCGCGCAAATGTCCTGTTGAGAGGCGGCCATACCCGCCTGGTCAGCATGGGCAACTGCGGATGCAACGCAAGCTGTCGGATTACGCCGTGCAGCTTCGCGAAAAGCAAAAGATGCGCAGGATCTACGGTATCCGAGAACGCCAGTTCCGACGGTATGTCAAGGAAGCTATTAGACGTCCGGGCGTGACCGGTGAAAACCTGCTTCAGCTCCTTGAAATGCGATTGGATAATGTTGTGTACCGTTTGGGCTTGGCTTCGTCTCGAGCGCAAGCACGGCAATTCGTGTCGCACGGGCACATTTTGGTTAATGGCAAGAAAGTGAATATACCTTCTTATCAACTGCGGCCTGGCGACACTATAGAAGTAGCGGAGCGAGCACGTAGTATTCCGCCACTTATTGCTGCTGTAGAAGCTGCAGGCGGAAGGGCGTTGCCCTCGTGGCTCGAATTTGACGCTAATGAGATGCGGGGAAAAGTTTTGTCGGTGCCTACGAGGGACGAAATAGACACCGACGTTCAGGAATCGCTGATAGTCGAATTCTATTCAAGGTAAACGGAGGCGACGGATTATGGAGATGGTAACGCCGCGAATCGAAATTCTGGAGGACGGCGAAGTATACGGAAAGTTCGTCGCCGAGCCGCTGGAGCAGGGATTCGGCTATACCATTGGCAATGCGCTGAGAAGAGTTCTGCTCTCTTCAATACCGGGTGCTGCCATAACATCAGTTAGGATCGATGGCGTGTTGCACGAGTTTTCAACGATACCCGGTGTACGCGAGGATACTACTGAGCTGATACTCAACCTGCGCGAAGTTTTCGTTCGCATGGAGGTTGATGGTAACGAAAATCCTGAACCGATGGTAATCAGGTTGGACGTGCACGGACCCGGTGAGGTAACAGGGGCTGATATTCAAACTCCACCTGAGATTACAATAGTCAATCCCGAGGTGCACATAGCTACGCTCGACGACGAGACTGCTACCCTAAGGGCTGAAATGACAGTTGAGCGCGGAAAGGGTTATGTGCTGCCGGATAGGCAAGACAAAGCACGGCTTCCAATAGGAGTAATACCAGTCGGAGCAGTGTTTACACCTGTTCGAAAGGTAAGCTACACTGTGGATCCGACTCGAGTCGGGCATAGGACCGATTTCGATAGGCTTGTACTTGAAGTGACAACTAACGGTACGATATCGCCTAGCGAAGCTGTCAGCGAGGCAGCTAGGATTTTAGATCAGCATTTGCGACTGTTCTTTGATTTTGCACGTCGATCGAGAGGAGTCGTTGGGGAACTGGGAATCGGCGGAAAGGGTATGCCGCATAGCCCGCCGGATGCGCGGATAGAAGAACTTGACTTTTCCGTGAGAACCTACAACTGCCTTAAAAAAGCAAACATTTTGACCATTCAAGACCTGGTGCAGCTTAGTGAGGCCGACTTGCTGAATATCAGAAATTTCGGCAAGAAGTCCCTTATGGAAGTGAAAGAAAAACTGGAATCTCTGAACCTGTCACTTCGGGAGTCCGGCGAACCTGCGTCAGCTGGTACTGCTCATGGACAGGAACAAGGAAAATCCGAGCAGGTGGCGTCAGGGTTCTCAAGTGTCGATGTAGATGAGGGGTCCAGTGAGAACGCTGAGTCCGATTCGCTCGACGAGGAATCTGAGGATACGGGACAATAATAAGAGGTTTGAGTAATGCGACATCGTGTTGCTGGAAGGAAGCTTGATCTACCGACTGATCAACGCATGGCCCTGTTGAAGGGTATTGTGCGGTCCTTGATAATGTACGAGCAGGTGCAAACTACGGAGCCGCGGGCCAAGGAAGCAAGAGCCATTGCGGAAAAACTCATTGCACTGGCTAAGGATGATACATTGGCTGCTAGGAGGCAAGCGCGAAGGCTTTTGCCTCCACCAAGGGCAGCGCGAGGTGTGCTCAGTGCAAAAGGCCAAGCGCAGAACAAAATCAGGAAAAGTCTGGCCGATCAGGATCCTGTGAAAAGGCTTTTCGAGGTCATTGCTCCGAAGTTCGCAGACAAAAAGAGTGGGTTTGTCAGGATCACCAAGATAGGTTTCAGACGTGGTGATGCAGCCCCTCTTGTTAAAATGGAGCTGGCTTACGATTAATATCGCCGCTTGCCTTCCATTAAGACGGGAGGCTCGGGTGAGTTGCATTGCGCAACATTAAAGTTATAGTCGAGTATGACGGCACCGATTTTTATGGTTTTCAGCACCAAAAAGGGGTGCCGACGATCCAGGCGGAACTGGAGAGGGTACTTTCGAAGATATTCAAAGAGAAAATCACAGTTTGTGGCTCAGGCAGAACAGATGCCGGAGTGCACGCCCTGGGGCAGGTAATAAACTTCCGATCCAACGGAACCATTCCGATTGACCGGCTGTGTGTGGCAATGAATTCATTGTTGCCACGATCGATTGCAGCGATATCTGCGTGCGAAGTTGATGAGAACTTTCACGCGCGCTACTCAGCGAAGTCTCGCTTATACAGGTACGATATATTGAACAGGGCTGTGCGGAGTGCAATCCAAGGTCGGTTCTGTTGGCACGTTCCGCAGCCACTCAATGTGTCGGCTATGAGAGACGCAGCGGAATACCTCGTGGGAGTGCACGATTTTAGCGCTTTTGCGAGCGCTGACCGAGATGAAAGTGACTCGACTGTTCGTAACGTAATGTTAGCATCTGTAGAGACGTGCGGGGAGCATGTACTCTTTAGCATACGAGCAAATGCGTTCTTGCGGTCAATGGTTCGAAGTATAGTGGGAACGCTCGTCGAGATCGGGTTAGGAAGAAGACCTGCGTCGGAAATGCGCGAAATTTTGGAGTCACGCGATCGGAAGCGGGCAGGGAAGACAGCTCCCCCGCATGGACTTTTTCTTGTCGAGGTTGAATACTGATGAAGACTTACTTTGCCAGAAAGGAAGACGTTACCAGAAAGTGGTACGTAATTGATGCAACTGGTCTGCCATTGGGGCGGCTTGCTGCAGAAGTTGCAAAGATTCTGAGAGGCAAGCACAAGCCGATATTCACTCCTCATGTCGACTGTGGTGACCATGTGATAGTAATAAATGCCGACAAATGTGTGCTTACTGGTCACAAGTCCGAAGAGCTGATTTATTGGCATTCTGGCTATCCCGGTGGGCTTAAAAGCATCTCGAGAGGGAAGCTGATGGCTAGTTCGCCAGTGAAGGCTGTGCGAAGAGCCGTCAAAGGCATGCTGCCACATAACAGGCTTGGCGAGGCGATGCTCAAGAAGCTCAAGATTTATGCTGGACCGGAACACAAGCATCAGGCTCAAAAACCTGAGGAGTTGAAGCTTAACATATGACCGTAGCACCACATGGGGTGTTGACATAGTAGATAGTCGATCTTTATAGCAAGTTCGGAGGACGATTTGGAAGAAATCGCGAGATATTACGGTACAGGCCATCGAAAAAACGCCACTGCAAGAGTGTGGTTAGTCCCAGGGGAGGGAAACGTTACCATCAACGGAGTCCCGATGAGCCAATACCTGGGACGCAAGTCGCTGGAACTGCAGGTGCTTCAGCCTTTGGAGGCCGTTGGTGCCCTCGGCTCTTACGACGTTATAGCGGACGTCAAGGGTGGGGGCATAGCGGGGCAAGCCGGAGCGATCCGACACGGCATCGCAAAAGCATTGCTTCAGGTTAGCCCGGAGATGCGAACCCCTCTTCGACGTCAAGGCTTTCTTACTAGAGACCCTAGGGTGAAAGAAAGGAAGAAGTACGGACGCAAGAGGGCGAGAAGAGGCTTCCAATTCTCGAAGCGCTGATTTGGAAAAGAGACTGGCAGCTGTAACGGTGACTCGACGGCAGCGCCGTCGAGTCACCGTGCTTTATGGTCAATCGTAAGGAGACTTAGGGGGACGTAATTACAAAAAAGAAAGAGGTGCAATCGTAAGGATTGTAGAATATCAAATTGTCCGATTCATGGCGGTAATAGGCTAGAGCTGATTAGCCGCACCTAATCAGTGTGAGCAACAGCGTTCACCGGGGGATCCTAAAGGTCCGCCGCCTAATCCGCAATCTGCCAGAGTGCAGAGATCGGACGCAGGGCCAGCTAATGTAGAGAAGTTTGGGGCGACTTCGATTCTCGCAGGCTGGCTCTTTTATCCGTACGGCATTGCTGTGCCTGCGATGTGAAGGTTTTGGTTCTACTTCCGTTGAACGAGTAGGGTGTGGGCGAAGCAACGCGGGAGTTAATAGTCGAAACCGGAGCCGGCGAGCGCCTTGACGTATACATTGCCAAGCGGCTAAACGGGCTTTCGCGATCGAGCGTGCAAAAGTTGATTGCAGGCGGCAATGTGCTGGTTAACGGAATGGTCGAACGCTCGAGTTACAAGGTGCAGCCGGGCGATCAGATACAAATCAAGCTGCCACCTCCGGAATCCTCGGATATTGAGCCGGAGCACATTCCCCTTGATATAGTCTACGAAGACGACAGCATTCTTGTAGTGAACAAGCCTCGCGGGATGACTGTGCACCCAGCACCAGGTTCCAAACACGGCACGCTGGTAAACGCAATCCTGGCGCATTGTCGACAGCTCTCCGGTGTTGGTGGTCTAGAAAGGCCTGGCATCGTACACCGTTTAGACAAGGATACTTCGGGGTTGATGGTAGTTGCTAAAACTGACGCAGCTCATAGCGAACTTCAGCGCCAGATTCAAAACCGTATTGCGGAGAGGCGATACTTGGCGTTGGTATGGGGCGAAACCAGGTTTAACAAGGCTGTGGTCGATGCACCAATTGGCAGGCATCCGACGGACAGACAACGCATGGCTGTCATAAAAGATACTACTCGATACACAGCTCGCGAGGCGGTTACTAACCTCTTGGTTAGACAGCGGTTTTGCGGCTTCACGCTTTTGGAAGCCGAGCTGGATACTGGGCGAACGCACCAGATTCGTGTCCATTGTTCATTTATTGGGCACCCAGTCGTTGGAGATCCTTTATATGGTGGAAGGAACCGAGTCTTGCCTGCGTCGTATAGCAAGCAGAAACAGCGTGAGTGGGATATATTGATTGAAAAGCTTGGCGGCCAGGCTCTGCATGCGTATGCGCTTACGTTCAACCATCCTGTATCGGGGAAGAAACTGAGCTTTGAAGTGCAACCACCTCGCGAGATGATTGCTTTGCTTGATTGGTTGGAAGAGAATTCGGGTAAGTGAAAGTTGGCGACATAGCAGAAATGCGCAAAGCCCACGCCTGTGGATCTTTTCATTGGGAGGTAACCCGCGTGGGTTTGGAGATAGGGATCAAGTGTCTTAAATGTGGTCGGCTTGTAAAGCTTGAGCGCACCTACTTTAACAGACGCTTGAGGCGCTTGACGGAATCCAATTCCCAGGAAGCTACAAATGATAGGGGTTGACGTAGAATGCCAAGGTTCTTCTGTGGGGCTTGCGGTTGGAACTATTGGCATTGGCGCGGAGTTTTCTATCCAGAGGAACTGCGTTCATGGGATTGGTTGGGGTACTACGCGCAGTTTTTTGACACAGTCGAAATAAACGCTTCATTTTACAGATTGCCGGAGCGCAAAACATTCGAGCGATGGCGGAAGGCTACGCCTGAAGGGTTTGTATTTGCCGTTAAAGCAAGTCGGTACCTAACCCATGTTAAGAAATTGCTCGATCCTGAGGAACCGCTGCAGCGGTTCCTCGAGAGCTCCGAGGGACTCGGCGAGAAGAGGGGACCACTATTGTTCCAGTTTCCGCCGAGTTGGGAGATAGATTTGGATCGTCTCGAAGCATTTCTCAAGATTCTGCCGCCGGGACTGAGAACCGTGTTCGAATTTCGCAATAATACCTGGCATACAGAAGAACTATGGGATTTGCTTTCACGATACGGAGCTGCTTACTGTATGATGGATTCACCAGGTTTGCCGCTCCACGTGCGAAGAACTGCCGATTTCGCCTACTTGAGGATGCATTCAGGTGGTGAAGGAACACGTGGAAACTACACCGACGAAGCGCTGGCGGTGTGGGCTGACAGGATCCGCCAGATGCTTCAGGACGGAGACTTTTACGTATACTTCAACAACGATATACACGGCTACGCTGTCCAAAACGCACTGACTTTGCGGAGGATGGTGCTCGGTGAGTAGGAGCACCAAGGTGCTTTCCTGGCAGAGATTGGTCTAACACTTCGCACTACCACCTCAATCTTGCTTGGCGGATCCAAGACTCATATCTGTTTACTGTGCTTAGAGATGAAAATTCAAGTAATATGCGCAGTTTGGCGTATGTGATGCTTGCGGCATAAAGTTATTGACGGCAGAAGAAGTGAATATCGAAAAAGTGAATAGAAGCTTTCTAACCTGATTTTTCAAGCAGCGGACAAATCCCTTTACGGAACGAGGATAAATCGTCTTGATGCGCGTTGTCCAGTGCTCAATATTGAGTCCTTCGTGAGTTTGCAAGGAGGACTGAATCTTGGGCATAGGGAGTAACGCGGTAGTATTTCTCAGAAGATAGGTGTGCGATAGACACCGACAAGGGCAAAACCCGAGTGATCGGGTGACGCAAAGCCACGGGGCTCTCGGCTGTTCGAGGGGTAGTAACCGTCAATCGAGATGGTCGGTTGTCGGGCTCGGGACTGAGCCGTGAGTTAGCCGGGTTACCGAAGGTCTGGAAAGAATTCACTGAAACGGGTTTGGCCTGTTTTGAATGTGCCGGTGTCTACCACAGCAGCGATGAGGCAGGGCGGAGAACCCTGCCTCATTGCATTTTTATTGTCTAGCGGTATCTCTTACAGCCATTTATCAAACCACTGATACGCTATCTCTCCGTGGAATTGATGCCCTCCGTCGAATACGTCGTGTGCTACGTGGTCTGGCATTTCATAGACTTCGTAAGCCTTTTTAAGTTGCGCGAATGCTCGAACACTAGCGTCTATGGGAAAACCCGAATCTTTTACTCCGCTTTCTATCAGTAGAGGGCGAGGCGCAATCATTGCGGCTATGTCAGCCAATTCGAAGTATCTACGGAGTCCAGGAACAAATTGCGATCCGCAGAAGTTGGCGTTGTTGACGGCGAAGACCTCAAGTTCTGATAGATATCCGCTTATTACTGCTACCTTAATGCGTCTGTCCAAAGCTGCCGTCCAAAGAGTCATTGTGCCTCCAAAACTAAGTCCAACACATCCAATACGTTCCGGGTCGACTTCAGGTCGTTCGCATAAATAGTCAAGCGCGCGAAACGTGTCGTGGATGTTTAGCGCGAGCAGGTTAATTCCCAAAACTGAACCGCGGATGAAGTGCACATTGCACAAATCACGACCGTATAGCGAGAATCCTGCTTCTCGACGTTCTCCAAAGCACCTGTAATCAAAGGTGAAAGCAACATATCCCCGCTTGGCGAATTGCACAGCGTAATCGTAATTATGCTGCCTAATAGAGTCTCGAACTTGTTCAACCGAAAAGTCCGGCCGCGGCTCAACAACTCCAGCAACCGCACAGCATCCTGGACCATGTCCGTGAAGACAAAGCAATGCCCGCGACGGACGAGTCAGCCGTTTAGGTATTAGTAAATAACCAGGAACTGATGAGAGAGGATCTGAGTCGAACACGATCTTTTGCCTAACATAGTCGCCCATGTCTACGCTTTCTAGAGTTTCCGGTTGAAGCGGAGCCCATTCGGGCATTTCGCCTAACAGGTCTCTTATCTTTGCGACTGCTCTTGTACGCCAATTCCGGGCCTCGTGTTCGTCGCGTGCATTGAACGCGTACAACGGGGTCATACTCTTGCAACGTGAGTTAAAGTAATCAGTCGTGGAGAATCTTCGACCTGCCATTGCAACATCTCTCCTTCCCGACGCCATTCGCTACTTAACTCAAAAAGGCACAGATTCCTTGTTCTGGTTCCTTTCGACTTGATTTACATAGTTCCGGGAACGCATATCAAAGTGTATTAAAGAAACGCGCAAAAACCTATACACCAACACAACTGAAGGATTCGACTCGCACATCATCGTATAATGCTACTGCTGGACAGAGGCAAGGATTTTTCCGAACGTGCAGTTTCATTAGTTGGTTTAGTCATAATGTTAAACACGTGCAAAACACAGCTTTCAGGTGTAATTGTCGCTGGCATCGACGTTGGCTCGCTAACGACAGACGTAGTTATCCTACGCGGAAATGAGATACTTTCGTACGCGATAGTGCCAACTGTGGCAAGCAGCGAAGAGTCAGCTATGCGGGGCTACCGAGAGGCGCTCCAGAAGGCTGGTATTGGACCGGATGCTGTAGTCCGAATAATCGCTACTGGATACGGCAGGTATAGTACAGGTTTAGCGCATAAATCTTTAACAGAGATAACCTGCCACGCTGTTGGTGCACGGTGCTTGTTTCCTAAGGCTCGTGCGGTGATAGACATAGGTGGTCAGGACAGCAAAGTCATAAAGCTTACTGAGGATGGCACGTTAGAAGACTTTGTTATGAACGACAAATGCGCGGCTGGCACTGGGCGCTTCCTCGAGGTAATGGCTAGGTCTTTGGGTGTATCGCTGGAATCGCTGGGCGAGCTTTCTTCCAAGGCGTCAGGAGATGTGCGCATTACGGCAACGTGCACTGTGTTTGCCGAGTCGGAAGTCGTAGCTTTGGTTGCTGCTGGTGTTCCTACTGAGGACATCATTAGAGGTTTGCACCGCGCGGTTGCAGATCGCATCGTCGGAATGGTAGCCAGACTTCGTGCACAGCCGCCGTTTGTTATGACTGGTGGAGTGGCGAAAAATAAGGGCGTCGTGTCCGCTGTTAGGGAAGTTCTGGGCGGCGAAATCCTCGTTCCCGAAGAACCACAAATCGTGGGCGCACTAGGAGCCGCTGTCTTGGCACGGTCCCTGTGCCAGTAGCTTATTCGCTCGTTCAGCAAGTGAGGGCTTAGCCGTAATGCTGTTTACTGGGCAGAAATACCTTAGTTATGGGGTCACCTTGTCGAGAAAGGCTAATATTTGGTACACTAAATGGCGGCATACTATCGATTAGGAGGATCATACTAGATGTCTGACAAGAAACGCGTTTACCTCTTCCGAGAGGGTAACGCTAGCATGCGTGACCTTCTGGGAGGCAAAGGGGCTAACCTTTGTGAGATGACAAACCTTGGGTTGCCTGTTCCCCCGGGCTTTGTCATCACAACGGAAGTCTGCAACGAGTACCACAAAACTGGAAACTTGCCCGAAGGACTTTGGGACGAGGTCCTCGCTGCGCTTGCGGATGTCGAGCGCGACATGGGCAAGAAGCTGGGCGATCCCAAGAATCCTTTGCTCGTTTCCGTTCGGTCCGGTGCGAAGTTCTCAATGCCCGGTATGATGGACACTATCCTTAACCTAGGACTTAACGACGAAACCCTCAAAGGGCTTATCGCGCAAACGGGAAACGAGAGGTTTGGATATGATGCCTATCGCCGGTTTCTGATGATGTTTTCCGATATTGTACTTTCTGGGGACTACCCGGCCTTGGCTAAACACAACTTCGAGCACATTTTCGATGAGCTCAAGCAAGCAAGGGGAGCCAAGCTAGACACGGATGTTGATGCCGAGGGACTAAAAGAGCTAGTGGGCAAGTACAAAGAGTATTTCCGCAAAGTCACAGGCAGTGACTTTCCAGAAGATCCAATGGAACAACTGCGGCTTGCTGTCATCGCAGTCTTCAAGAGCTGGAACAATGAGCGTGCCGTCATATATCGCAATCGGGAAAAGATCCCGCACGACCTAGGAACCGCCGTGAATGTCCAGACAATGGTTTTCGGAAACATGGGTGAAGATAGTGGCACAGGTGTAGCTTTCACACGCAATCCGGCCACTGGTGAAAAGAAGCTGTTTGGCGAGTTCTTGAAGAATGCGCAGGGTGAAGACGTCGTTGCCGGGGTTCGAACTCCGCAGCAGATCGATCAGTTGGAGCAAGAATTTCCTGAAATTTATAGGCAGCTGGTCGAAATCGCGGAGAAATTGGAAAAGCATTACCGCGACATGCAAGACATAGAGTTCACCATCGAAAAGGGTCGGCTTTTTATCCTGCAGTGCCGTGCGGGTAAGAGGACAGCCCAAGCAGCTGTGAAGATCGCGGTTGATATGGTGAACGAAGGTCTCATAAGTAAGGAAGTAGCTCTGACCAGGGTTGCGCCGGAGGCGGTGGAACAGTTGCTTGCGCCCAGGATCAAGCTGCCTCCCGAGAGCAGACCAAAGCCACTGGCAAAAGGCTTGAATGCTGGTCCTGGTGGTGCCTGTGGCAAAGTGGCGCTCGATTCAAAGACCGCGATCGAAATGGCGGAGAAAGGCGAGAGCGTTATCCTGGTCAGAAAGGAAACAAACCCAGACGACCTCGGCGGTATGCTTGCTTCAAAGGGTGTTTTGACCGCTCTCGGTGGGCGCACTAGTCACGCTGCGCTGGTCGCACGACAGTTCGGAATTCCAACGGTATGTGGATGTGGCGCCATCAAGATTGATGAAGCTGCTCGCCAGTTCTCCGTCGACGGTGTCGTAATCAGAGAAGGCGATGTGATTACCATTGATGGGACATTAGGTGAGGTCTATAATGCAGCGCTTGAGACAGAGGAACCCAAGGGTCTGACAGGAGATGGCGCGATTTTCATGTCGTGGGCAGACGAGGTTCGTAGGCTAGGAGTGCGCGCCAATGCCGATACTCCTGAACACGCAGCGGAAGCTGTCGAATTTGGAGCTGAGGGTATTGGGCTTTGCAGAACCGAGCACATGTTCCTCGGTTCAGACCGCGTTCCACTTGTGCGCGATATGATTCTCGCCGAAGACGAGGAGACAAGGCAGAAGGCAATCGATAGACTCCTACCACTTCAGCGCAATGACTTTGTCGGCATATTTAAGGCAATGGGCGGTCGACCAGTTACGATCCGCTTGATCGATCCGCCATTGCACGAATTCTTGCCGCCTCTAGTGGAGTTGGAGGTTGAGGTTTGCGAGCTCAGGTGCAAGAATCCAAACGCTCCTGAACTAGCAGAAAAGGAGAAACTACTGGCAAAGGTGCGCGACATGCACGAAGCAAATCCAATGTTAGGTCTGCGCGGGTGCCGACTGTCGATAGTATTCCCTGGTATAGTAAATATGCAGGTAGCTGCGATCATTGGTGCTGCGTGCGAAGTTAAGAAGTCGGGCATGGATGTGCATCCTGAGATTATGATCCCGCTGGTCAGCACAGTTAACGAGCTTACATATCTCAAGGCACAACTTGATGAAGTTGCCAAGAAGACGATGGCTGAAGAAGGCTGCGAAGTTGATTATCAGTTCGGTACTATGATTGAAGTGCCACGTGCGGCTCTGACCGCTGATGAAATTGCGGCTGAAGCAGCTTTCTTCAGTTTTGGCACCAATGACCTTACACAGATGGGGTATGGCATATCAAGGGATGACGCCGGCAAGTTCCTACGAGTTTACCTCGAAAAGGGTATATTCAAGAACGATCCGACAGAAACCATAGACCAAAAGGGCATCGGAAGAATGATGCAAATATGCGTCGAAGATGCTCGCAAGGTCAATCCAAAGATCAAGTTGGGAATCTGCGGTGAGCACGGTGGTGAACCCGAGTCTGTGAAGTTCTGTCACCGATTGGGTTTGGACTATGTATCGTGCTCGCCAAGGCGGATCCCAGTAGCTCGCCTGGCTGCCGCCCAAGCGGTCATCGAAGAGAAAGGCTTGGCTGAGCAGAGAGACAAGTAGGCGCAGTGCGGAAGAAGTGCTAGTGAGCGTATAAACCAATTAGATTAGTATGGGGCGGGGCGTAAAGCCCCGTCCCAGCATTTTATTTTGTGTTCCCCGAACACGAAAAATCTGTTCCGGGCAATTAACGAACATTGCATAGCCGCCCAAAATCAACTTGCACGCGTTGGGGACATTAGATGGGTGCTACCGAAGAGATAACGCGCGGGCAGTTCTTGAAAATTATGACTGCTACCGCAGTAACTATCTCGCTTGGTATACCTGAAGCGGTACGCAGCGGAGGGAATGAATCCATGCGTAAGCCAAATATCCTATTCATCATGACTGACCAGCAGAGAGCGGATTGTGTTGGCTGCTATGGGAATCCCATTATTCGGACGCCTAATCTCGATGGAATAGCTAGAGAGGGTGTAAGGTTTGTAAATGCCTATTCCAGCACACCGACCTGTACACCAGCGAGGGCTGCTATTCTCACAGGGCTTTCCCCTTGGCATCACGGAATGCTAGGCTACGGCAAAGTTGCAGAGCGTTACCCGTTTGAGCTACCTAGAGCAATGGCGGATGCAGGGTACTATACATTTGCTATTGGAAAGCTTCATTACCATCCGCAGCGCAACTATCACGGATTTCATGGTGCTCTTCTCGACGAATCTGGACGTGTTGAATCGCCGGGGTTCATAAGCGATTATAGGCAGTGGTTCAAAAAGAACGCACCTGATTTGGATCCAGATGCAACCGGCATAGGCTGGAATAGCTATCTTTCATCTCCCTACGCACTACCGGAGGAGCTTCATCCAACTCGGTGGACTGGCGACAGGGCTGTGGAATTTATCGAGAATTACGATCGCGACCAACCATTTTTCTTGAAAGTGTCATTTGCTCGACCTCACAGTCCCTATGATCCTCCGAAGCGATTCTGGGACATGTATGATGAGGACAAAATCCCTCCGCCTCATATGGGCGACTGGGCTAGAAAATACGCCTCCATAGACGATCCAAAAGACCTAAATTTATGGCACGGCGACCTCGGGATCGAGCAGGTTAGAAGGTCTCGACGAGGCTACTATGGGAATGTCACTTTCATAGATGAACAAATTGGTCGCATACTCAAGGCGCTGGAGTCACGAGGGTTTGTCGACAGTACATTTATTCTCTTTACTTCCGATCACGGTGATATGCTTGGCGATCATCACTTGTGGCGGAAGTCGTATGCATACGAGGGTTCGGCGCATATACCAATGATTATTCGATGGCCTGAGAAGTTGGTGCCTCAGGCTCAGCGCGGTATCACTCTTAGTAATCCGGTCGAGCTACGCGACATTCTTCCCACATTCCTCGATGCAGCAGGCGCTAGAATACCAAAGCAGATCGATGGCAAGAGCCTCTTAACTTTGATGAGAAACGCAGGTTCAAAGTGGCGTGGTTGGATTGACCTCGAGCACGCAACTTGCTATGCCAAAGAAAACGTGTGGACAGGTTTGACTGATGGTTGCTGGAAATACATTTATCATGCCTATCAAGGTGCCGAGCAACTTTTCGACCTGCGCAATGACCCATGGGAGTTGCACGATCTTTCGAAAGATTCTTCTTACTCAAGTACTTTGAAGTTGTGGCGTGAAAGGATGATTGAGCATCTTTCGGAGAGAGGAGAACCTTTTGTGCGCAACGGGGAACTTGCCATCCGACGTGAGCCGATGGTCTATGGGCCACTGTATCCGACAGGGGAAATACGGACAAATGAGCAAAACAAAATAGACCCGCTGCTTTAACGGTCTCGCGTTTGTCAGGCTATGCGCACCTGTGCTATAATCCCAACAATAACGCGCCGCCAGGCGCGAATAGCATAACTCAGAGGGGAACAAGGAGGAACCTGTATGTCACCAGAAAAGAAGGTGCCGTTCTACGGTCACGTCAGACAGTATCACAACCTCAAGTCTGAAATCGATAAAGCGATCGTTGATGTCCTCGAAAGTGGCAAGTACACGATGGGTCCAACCCTGAAACGTTTTGAAGAAGAACTTGCCGCATATATGGGTATGAAACACGCAATTGGGGTCAACTCTGGTACGGATGCACTTTGGCTTACGCTCCTCGCTCTGGGTGTTGGCAAGGGCGACGAAGTTATTACCACAGCCAATACCTTTTTTGCCACCGCAGAAGCTATATGGTTAATCGGCGCCACTCCGGTGTTCGTAGATTGCCATCCGCAGACCAGGAATATCGACGTTACGAAGATCGAAGAGAAAATTACGTCCAAGACCAAGGCGATTATTCCTGTTCACCTGTACGGTCAACCGGCCGAGATGCGTGAGATAAGAAAAATCGCGGACAAGTACAACCTTATCGTACTGGAGGACTGTGCTCAAGCATTGGGGTCTCGCGGCGACGATTTCAAAATTGGCGAGCTGTCGGACGCAGTCGCCACAAGTTTCATAACCGCAAAGAATCTGGGCACGTTCGGAGACGGGGGTGCCGTGATTACGAATCGCGACGACATTGTTGAGCCTATACTCCGAATGCGCAACCATGGATCGATAAAGCGATCCGTGCACAGCGTGGGTTGGAACAGCCGCTTGGATGATCTACATGCCGGCATTCTTTCGGTCAAGCTGAAGCATCTAGATGAGTTCAACGACGCTCGCATTGAGCGAGCACAATGGTACAACGAGTTCCTGGCAGACTCAGGTATCAAGCTGCCTTACTGCAAGCCAGGATACCGACACGTCTATCACCTGTACGTTATTGAAACCCCGGGACGGGACGACCTGCAAGCTTTCCTGCAGGAGCGAGGTGTCGAAACGCTGACGCACTATCCGATAGCTATTCATCAGCAGGAAGGGTTCCCATTTGGTGCCGGAGATCCGCACCCGGTTCTGCCAGAAACCGAGAAAAACGCGGCTGAGTGTTTGTCGCTACCTATGTACCCGGAATTGACCAAAGACGAATGTAAGTACGTTGCCGATTGCATTCTGGACTGGGTGCGCGCTCGCGCTTAGTTTTTCGACAGAGACAGAAGGAGAAATCAATGGCGCAGATTTACACGGTAGCGATAGCAGGACTTGGCAAGAGAGGTAAGGTCCACGCGGACGTGTTCCATAGATCAGAAAGATTTAGGGTTGTGGGTCTTTCGGATGTAGATAGAACTCGTTACGAAGAAGCGGCAACCCTTTGCGGAAATCCGCCCTTTTTTGAAGATACGGCAGAGATGCTGAGGGCAACGAAGCCGGACGTGTTTTGTTTCTGCACGCCTCCTTCCGTTCGTCTGCCACTTATCAAGCTCGGGGTCGAGGCTGGAGTGAAGCTTATAGCTTACGAAAAGCCGATGGCCACAAGTATTAATGAAGCTATCGAGATTCGCGATCTGCTTCGCTCTGCGGGAGTCAAGTCTGTTCAGAGTCACCAGCGCAAATATAACGTGCAGTTCGTCAAATGCAAAGAAGTCGTAGACAGTGGAGCGCTTGGTCGTATACATACCATATACGCGACTGGCACCGGCTGGATGATGCATCTTGCGACGCATCTCGCGGACTATATGCGCTGGTTTAATGGCGAGGCGGAAGCAGAGTGGGTTGTCGGTCAGGCAGTGGGCAGAGGCAAGCTGACGGATAACCATCCATCACCTGACTATCTGTGCGGATTTATCCAATTCGCTAACGGTGTGAGAGGCATAATGGAGGTGGGTGAGCTTGCCCCCGACGTGCCCGAAGTTGACTACTGGTGGCGGAAAGTAAGGTTCGTTATCCAAGGGACAGAGGGGTTTGCGGAAGTCCACGTAGGCGACGGCTGGCGTGCAGTTACCAAAACTCGCGGAGCCGAAGGGTCAGACCAGGGAACGTGGGATGCAGACCACGAACAAGTTCCGTACATCGAAGATATAGCTCTCTGGTTGGATGGTGTGAAGCATCACCCGTGTGATGGCGAAGGTGGCTACAAGGACCAAGAGATAATGTGCGCTTTGATGCGCTCCGCTGTCCACAGGAAGAAAATAGAACTTCCTCTCGGTCCTGGTGAACCCGAGCTCGAGGCTCTAGCCCGCGTACTCCCTGAGTAGAAACGCAGCTAGTTGCCTAACAGACTGGCTATTGTTTGCGACACTTAGGGCGATTTAGAACTGACGACACGAAAAACCTACTAGCAGCGTACGATGAAACGGGGCTGGCATAACCAGCCCCGTTCATCACTTCATCCTATGTTCCGTTTCAGAAAGATCTTCCTGTTTTTGGGGTGGAGTGTTTCGTTCTAAAAGATTTCCCCTTTATTAGCCTTTGCGCAGCCGTCGGAATCCGACTACCGAGCTTAGACCAACCAAAGCCAACATTAAGGTTGTAGCCTCGGGTATCGGGGGAACTTCGTTAAGGTTTTGTCCGTCCGTGAAGCACACGTCCTTGGTGATATCGACCGTAGTCCAATCGATATACTTTACGGCATCCAGGTACTGCTGGGCGTACACCCGAGCTTGTGTGAACGAACCGTTCTGTACCTTGAATACGCCGCTGTCAAGGTCGAAGTCGTCGTCGCTTATGACTTCCCAGATAGCAAGCTGCATGCCAGCCGATTTGGCTTGCGACGTCAGGCTGTCCAGTCCATAATGCTGAAGCAGCCAAACCTTCCGTGCCCAGTTATCGTCACCGATTTCTGGCTTGCTTTGATCTGGTGGCGTCGGTTTCTGACCCACAAGCCTCTTGTACCAATCGGGGCTCACAAGTGCCTCTGCCTCGATGCAATATACCCACGCGTAGTAAACAGTGTTCGGTGCTCCGGACGGCGGATCACCGGGCTTGCCGACAAAATCCTCTACGCGCATATAGAAGGCTCCTGCTTGCACGCCCCCGCTATACCAGGATCCCCAGGTTATGTTTCCTGTCTGGTATATGGAGTTTAGTTTGGTAAGCCGCCAGTCTTCTCCGGTTGCGCGGGCGGCTAGGGCTGATGTGTTGGCCAGTGCGACGGTTATGAGGATAGCCAACGTTATTAGCACCAGTCTCTTCATTCTTGTTTTCCTCCTCTCGTGAGGTAAGTTTTTCTTTGCCGTCGGGTGTGAGCATCCGACTCACTGGCCCAACGTACTGCCTCGCCCGCTGAAACGGAATTTGCAGGTCTGTACGAACGTTTCCACCCCATATGCGCATCCCCTGCGCATACCTACACCTGATTTATAGCACAAAGTACGCCATTGGTCAAGAATTATTTGGAAAAACTGGTAATTGTTACAGGTTGCCATTATTGTGCCCAGTATTTATACCAGTTTTACAATTTGTCCCGCGGCAGCCAGGCATTGGATCTGGCGCCTTCTATCTCTTGCCGCGGTAAAAGCGATCGATCCAACTGCTGGGAAGGTATAGCAAACCGTGTTTTTGAATATTTTTAGTATTCGGTCTAAACGGAAAAAACGACACGGGTCGATCGTAAATGCTACGTGCACAAGCTATCATTCCAAGCCTGAGGGCCAGAACATCGGGTGTTATTCGTTTACAGTCGGCGATTTTATGCTCTGTGTGCCTGGGGTTAGCTGTTTTAGTCTGGCTTTCTTACCTGCCAGTGCTTAACGCTGATTTTGTGGGTTACGACGACGAGTTATACGTCACAAAGAATTCTTTTGTGCAGTCAGGTCCCACATTCAAGTCTCTAATCTGGGCTTTTACTACATTTGCAACTGGGAACTGGCATCCACTTACGTGGGTTTCTCATATGTTGGATTGTGCGATCTATGGACTCGACCCGCGTTCGCACCACATTACCAATCTTGCAATACACACGGCAAACACCATACTTCTTTTCCTGGCGTTGAACGCAATCACGAGATCTCTCTGGAAAAGTGCAGTCGTGGCGGCGCTTTTTGGTGTGCATCCACTTCACGTTGAGTCCGTGGCTTGGATTTCGGAGCGCAAGGACGTGCTCAGCACGTTATTCTGGATGCTGACTCTCCTCGCTTACGGTCGCTATATAAAAGCGCCGCGAGCCTTTCGCTATCTATGTGTCTTTGCATTATTCACTCTGGGTCTGCTTGCAAAACCCATGCTCGTGTCTTTGCCCATTGTGCTCCTTGCGTTCGACTATTGGCCTCTCGCGCGATTTCCGCATGCTGGGATACAAAACGGCGCGCATCGGTCGATCACGCATCTGGTGCTTGAAAAGGTGCCTCTCGGGCTTCTATCGCTTGCATCGTGCATAGTGACTTATTTGGCGCAGAAGGGTGGGGTAGGTTCTCAAATGGGTTGTCTTCCGGACTTGCCGTTAGGCATTCGAGCAAGCAACGCCTTGGTTTCTTATATCGCTTATCTCGCAAAGACTATTTGGCCTGTGCGTCTTGCTGTGATTTATCCTCATCCCAGAGCGTCGATACCTACGTGGCAAGTAGCTGCATGCGCTGCTGTATTTGTCGCGGTGTGGTGGCTTGCGATTCGATTGCGACGGAGTCATCCATATGTGTTTGTAGGCTGGTTGTGGTACGTGATAACGCTCGTGCCTGTCATAGGAATAATCCAGGTTGGCGAACAGTCAATGGCAGATCGATACACCTACATCCCTCTTATCGGCATTTTCATCAGCTTGGTGTGGGGAATTGGATGCTATGCACGCCGCTTCTTAGAACGCAAAAGTTTTGTGATTGGCTTGGTTATCGTAGTCCTAGGATTATTGGTCGCGCTTGCGGCTAGGACCTACGCGCAGGCATGCTATTGGCAGGATAGTGTCTCACTCTTTACGCGGGCTTTGCAGGTTACGAAGGACAACTACGTCGCACACCTAAACCTAGGTGTAGCGCTGGAAGCGCGTGGTGATTACGAGAGTGCTCGCTATCATTACGAGCAAGCACTACGCTTGCAACCAAGTTGGCCTTTAGCGCTGTATAATTATGCCGTTCTGCTCCACAGAACCGGCGACACATCCTCAGCGGTTTCAACGTATCGCAAACTTATTCGCTTGCAACCAGATCACGCCCTTGCACATTACAATCTTGGTGTGATTTACGATGATAAAGGCAAGGTGGAGGCTGCAATTCGAGAGTACAAAGCGGCGATTAGGTCTGCGCCAGATTTTGCGCCTGCTCATGTAAACCTGGCAGTCGATCTTTACGGGCAGGGGCGTTATCAGGATGCGTGGCGTCACGTCCGCGAAGCCCAGCGCCTTGGCTTTGCTGTTAACGAGGATTTTATCCGCGCACTGAAGACAAAGATGCATCGGCAACCGTAGGGAGGTGAAGCAATGGAGCGCATTTCAGTTTCTATGGTTCGTGAGGATCTGGAGAACATACCGGATTGCCCACTGCCTTCGGGCTATCGTCTGCGCACATTTCAGAGAGGCGAGGAACGGATCTGGGCAGAGGTTCAGACCCGTGCGGGCAATTTTGAAACCGTGGAAAAGGCTCTGGAGCAGTTTGACAAGGAATTCAGGGACAGGCTCGAGGAGTTCGAGCGCAGATGTCTTTTTCTGGTACACGAGGAGTCCGGGCAGGTAATAGGATCTACCACGGCATGGCTTGATCCCAATTTTCACGGCAAGGATCACGGGAGGATCCACTGGGTGGCAATTGTGCCAGAGTTTCAGGGTAGAGGGTTGGCGAAACCGATGCTTGCTGAAGCTATGAGATTGCTTCGCCGGTGGCACGAACGGGCTTGTCTTGGCACTCACACCGGTTGCCTGAAGGCTATAAATATGTACCTTGACTTTGGGTTCGTACCAGATATGGCAAGAGAACGTGCCGAAGAGGCGTGGAAGTATGTCGCTGAGAACGTCGATCATCCCGCGCTGGGCACATTTCGCTGTGGGATAGGAGGACAAAATGAAAGAGCAAACGGAGCTTAACTGTCTGAGATGTAGTGCAGCCATAACCTACGCAGGGAGAAAAAAATTCCATGAGGGCATCAATTGGGGCTTTCTGGGCGATCTGATGGAACTCTTCGAGTGCAATGAGGTGTTCGACATCTACTACTGCTCTAATTGTGGTAAGGTGGAGTTTTTCGTTGACGTTCCTCGCGAATAGGGTAAACTGCCTTTCTTTGGAAGATCTATCGGAATTGCTGGTGATCCTGGGGTGGGGACAAGGACTTAGTGAACAGTGTCCACGATCTGCTTCCAGATGATGCCACGAATAGCATCTGCTACAATTTTGGACACCTGCGATGGCGTTTTGCCCATTAGCTTTGCATCAGCATCTGAGACTACTATTAAGGGTCGGTCGCGCACCAGAACGCCATATCCTGTGGGGTCTACCTTAATTTCGTACATTTGTAAGTTTGAATCGAGCACATCATTTATAGCTGCGGCTACTTCATTAGCAATCTCAAGAGAGGTCTTTCCTCCCGCAGGAGCGGGTCTGTAGATCAACGCGTCTTTAATATATACACCTGGTATCTCTATACCATCCACTGTATCTATTCTCACTTCAGCTTTGATGGCTCGAGTTGTTTCTCTTCGCTTTATCGGAATTCCTAGTCTGCTTATAGCTGCTTTAGCTGCAGCTATTCGCTGGGCGTCCAAAGGGTGGGAGCGATATATTCCCCAGTCAATCATTTCTGGTCTTTTTGCAAGCCGTTCAAGAAATGTCAGTAGACCTACGGGGTTATAGCCCGCTTCTCGCATGTAAATGATTGCGGCGTTGTCTGCATCCCTTTCTGCTTGCATGCCATAACCGTTCAGCCTTGCGATTTGATACAGCTGAACGCCTAGCACTATGTTTCCAATATCTGATGCTCTCGCTCCGCTCACCATACTTGCTAGAAGCGCGATGGCTATTTGGTTGTTGAGTGAAGCCTGTTTCTCTAGCAAGAATACCATATGATGATGTGCAGCGTGCACAATTTCGTGCGCTATGACTGCAGCTAACTCATGCTCGCTCTCCACAAAATCCAACAAACCTCTATACACGTAGATGTGTCCGCCGGGCACAGAAAACGCGTTGACGTCTTTTTCCTCGATAATGTTGAATTCGTATTGGAAAGGAGTGACTTTGGAGGATCCGTAGAGCGCAGGTACTTCTTTTGTGTTAGCTACCGCGGCTATTCTTTCACCAATCTCGCGAATCCTTTTGAGATCTTCAGCATTGTCGCTGAGTTTGTAGTCCTTGGCGACTTGTGCTGCAGCTTCCTTTCCTAGCTTCACTTCGTGCTCGCCGAGCATAGGCTCGCACATTACGCTCTGGCTGACCGTTAGAGCCAGAATCGACGTCAGCACAAGCACCGAAGACCGTAACAAGCGTTTCACATCTAGTATCTTCGTTAACATATCAGTAGCTGGTCCCGATTTGGTTACTGGACACTGAGTCTTCTCCAAAACCGTTAGACGCAGTGGAAGCCCAAGAAGTTTTCTTACATTATTTTAAGTCGATTCTATTAGGGCTGTATTCCCGTCGAGTTCAAGGTCAGTGTGAATGGACGGTATATATAAAGTGAAGGCTGTTCCTATGCCTTTTTTGCTCGACACTACTAAGCTGCCGCCTAGCAAATCCACCAGACTGTGAACTATGGACAAGCCCAACCCAAATCCGGGAGCTTTATGTCTGCGCGCGTGTTCAGCTGGTTGCAGTTGACGGAACGGCTCGAAGATTTGGGGAAGCTCCTTAGCGCTTATTCCTGGTCCTGTATCTGAAACTATGACTTCAAACCCGGAGTCGGTCGACGTAACTTGCAACTCAACTTGTCCTCGATCTGTGAATTTGACTGCGTTAGATAGCAGGTTGTTCAAGATCATGCCAACCTTCTCCGTATCGTATACTCCCATTTTGTCCGGTCCGTTGATGCGGAAGTCAATTGTCAGCCCCTTTTGGGTTGCTGTGGGCATAACCATCCCAATAGCCTTGCTTGCTAAATCTCCGGGTTTGCTGGCTTTGGGGCATAACTCAAGAGTGCCGCTTCTCAGCCGAGCTGTCTCTAGGAGACTGCCTACTAGGTCGATTAAGCTGTCGGCGGCGCCTTCGACCTTCTTTACCAGCGCGCGCTGTTGTTCACTCAGTGGACCTGCAAACTCTTCCAGCAACATTTCCGCATAGCCCTTTATTGCAGTGAGAGGGGTTCGCACTTCGTGGGTGACATTATTCAGAAACTCCTGCTGGAGATTGTAAGCCTTCTGAAGTTGGTCGTGTGAGCGGCGGAGTTGATCTTCTGCCAACCGCTTTTCGGTAACATCTCGGATCACGTTAACAATGAGATGCACCTTACCATCGCGAATAATGGGCGACCACGAGTGTGATACCCACTTGATCTGTCCAGAACGAGTAACGAACCTGTATTCGAAATCGACAGCACTCTCACCGGCAAAACCACGTTTCATTGCTTCAATAACGAGCGGTCTGTCATCAGGGTGGATTATGTCTAAGGTCAACCGAGGTAGCTCTTCAGGTTTGTAGCCCAGCATAGATTCGATATTTGAACTCAGATAAGTGATTTCCCCTGCAGGTGTGCACAGCATTATTAGGTCTTGCGAATTCTCGACCATGCTCCGGTATTTTTCTTCGCTTTCGCGCAACGCCTGCTCTGCCTGGTGCAGATCGGTGATGTCAAATACAATCGAGTCGACGTATACCAAATTGTCGAGTTCATCAGCTATAGGCTGACCGCGCTCTCGACACACCGCGATACTACCATCTCTCCGTCGGATACGGTAGGCGATAACAAAGGGTTGACGTTTATCGATAGCCTCTGTTATTGCGTCAACTGCAGCATCGCGATCTTCTGGGAGTATAATATCCTCAAGGACCGCGGTCGGTTTGCCAACAAAGCGCACTTGAGGCCAACCAGTAAGTTGTTCGATTGCCTGGCTGACAAAGTCAATAATGGGAGGTTGTGAGCAAATAAGCCGGCGTATTACGGCTCCTGGAATATTTTCTACTAGTGTCCTTGACCACTTCTCTTCTTTGCGTAGGGCAGTTTCAACCCTTTTCCGCTCCGTAATATCAATGGCTATCCATGCAACGCTCTTGACCTCGCCATCGCTTCCGGGCACTGGGTTTAGGTAGTGCATAAATGTTCGTCCGTCTCGCTCATCTTCGAATTCAGCTGGTTCCCCTGTTTCAACTACCTTGCGGAAAACCCTCTTGCGCAACTCGCGGATCGTTTCAGGAAGCAGGGGGAACAAGTTGATTCCGACGGCATTTTCTACATCAAGCCCAAATCCGCGGGCCAAGCTCTCATTTGCAAGCAGTAGCCTTCCATACCTATCGCTCAGCGAAGCGGGATGTTTTAATGCATCCAAGAATGAACGTAGTACCGCTTCGCTTTCCTTTATCGCCTCTTCGGCCTTCACTCTCTGGGTAATGTCGATGAATGTGGTTATTGTTCCTTGCACGTTCCCTTTTTCGTCGACCAATGGACGCCAGGACGCTGATGTCCAAATCTTGCTGCCGTCTTTGCGGACTAAAAGAACTGTTTGATCGCTTCCTGTAAAAGTATTTCTGACCGCACCCCAGTGTTTTACCGAGCCTGATTCTGGCGGATGTTCGATGATAGGTGCGCCACGAAGAATCTCTTCAACTGAATAGCCCGTGAGCAAGCTCAT
>Ga0123519_10002824_pt1 | contig 29042 bp, 24 predicted proteins | sample YelNatPaOPRAMG02_FD_87396 | JGI IMG/M metagenome (GOLD analysis project Ga0123519, IMG submission 87396) | Hot spring microbial communities from Yellowstone National Park - Yellowstone National Park OP-RAMG-02 (version 2) | ecosystem: Environmental > Aquatic > Thermal springs > Hot (42-90C) ... | reverse complement strand
TTATTATTCTCATGAGAGGATGGCGCAAGGGTACCATCGGGCATTTGTCAATACCTTAGTGCGTTTGGGAAGACTTTCCAAGGAATACTGGATAGAAGAGGATCCTGCGCCTGTTTTGGATAAGAAATCTTGGGTGCCTAAATTTGCATGGAGGAAACTTGTTTAGAAGCAGAGTGCCTTTTTATTTCCGTTATACATCTTTTTCTCATTGTTTTGGCTTGCAAATTTTCTATTTTTATGTTTAATTATTAACATAAAAGAGTCTGTGGTTAAAATAAAAGTTTCTGTGCTTTCTTTTAATTATAATTTTATACTCTGTGTTATTAAGTTCTATTTTAGGTAGTTTGGAATGGCAGACTTACTATTATACTTTATTGCTCGTTCGCCATGGACTTCTTTATGGTAATTATGGTAATATAGAAAGTAAGTTTTTGAAACCTTTAAAAACCTGTTGGTAAAGAGAATGTCGGAAAACTTATAGGTTTTATTAAGAGGCGCCATTTGTCTATATTTAGAAGCCATTGATAAGAACAAAAACAAAATAATCTATTTTTATGGAATCTAAAAAATTTTTAATTTTAGGTGGAGGGGCGGTGGTAAGGGAATTTTATCTACCTGCACTAAATTGGCTAGGTCTACTTCCTTATACCTTGGTGGTGGAAAACTCTGAATCCGCAATCGCATCATTGGTTAAAATAACTCCGCAGGTCAGATGTAAAAGAATGGATTTTCGTGAATATTTAAGAGATTACCCCAGAAAAGAGATTTTTGATGCAGTGATTGTGGCTTTGCCCAACTGTTTGCATACCGAGGCAGTGGCATTGAGTTTATCTAAGGGGCTTTCTGTTTTATGCGAGAAACCTTTAGCATTGACAGAGGCAGAATGTTATTATTTAGGTAAATTGGCGCAGGAAAAAGGAAAAATTGTTACGGTAGGTATGGTGAGGCGCTTGATACCCGCAGTAAAGAGCATTAAGCAGATGTTAAAGGCTAACCTGATTGGCAAACTTTTAAGCATAGATATTGAAATGGGACCTTATCTGTGGTCAACGGAATCCGGCTCTAATTACCAGACTTTTAACGGAGGTTTATTAACAGATATGGGGGTGCATTATTTGGATTTAATCCAGAGTTTAATCGGTGAACTTGTGGCAGTTAGTTATAAGGATGACGCCCGGGGTGGGGTAGAAGCGGATTTTGAATTTTATCTTAAATCTTTAGAAGGTGTCTCTGTAAGATTGGTTTTGTCGCGCCTACGTTCATTGCGTAATACCGTTATCTTTAAGGGAGAAAAGGGTGAGTTGATTTTAGAGAAGGACACCTTTGATTATTGTTTCTGGCGGATTTATTCTTTAGAGGATATGCTTATAAAAGTTTCTTTAGAAAAGCCGTTTTATTATCCGCACTGGCCAAAGGATAGTTTGGTTTCCTGTTTTTCCCAGCAGATTTTAAACTTTATAGAGATGTTAGAGGCAAAAATGCCTGTGGATGTAGATGCTTATCAGGCTGGTTCTATCATGCGGTTAATTGATTGGGCATATAATAAACGCAAGGAACAGAATTATTTGCCTTTACAGGAAAGGACTTATAAACAGGAGAGCTTTTCTTTGCGTCCGTGCCTTGAGCCTGCAAGGGTAGCAATTACCGGCGGAACCGGTTTTATTGGTGGGCATCTGGTAGAAAGACTTATAGAACTGGGGTTTTCGGATGTGAATGTAGCGGTGCGTCATTATCAGAGTTGCGCGCGCATTACACGTTTTCCCATAAAAATGCCCAAGGTAGATCTTTTGGATTATGCGCAGGTTAAAGAATTTGTTAAAGGAGCAAGGTTTGTTTTTCATTTGGCTTATGGCAAGGAAAACAAAAATGCTTCCCTTATAACCATTAAAGGCACCCAGAATATAGTTAAGGCAAGTATAGAATGTGCTGTAGAGTGTGTAGTTATTTTAAGCACAATGTATGTTTTTGGTTTCCCAGATACGGATATTTTGGTAGATGAATCTTGGCCCTATCGGCCATTTAGCGGTGAATATGGTTTGAGCAAAGCAAACATGGAGCGTTGGTGTTTAAAGCAGGCAAGGAAACAGAAGCAGACCAGAATAGTAATCCTTAATCCTACCTGTGTTTATGGACCATGGGCACAAGCCTACACACAACTACCCATTAAATTGGCACAGGCAGGACAATTTTGCTGGATTGAAGAAGGACAAGGGATTGTAAATTATACTTTTGTAGATAATTTAATTGATGCAATACTTTTGGCGGTTTCCTGTCAAGAAGCAAGAGCCCAACGTTTTATCATCAATGATGGTTATTGCTGTTGGCGGGAATTTCTTAGCCCTCTTTTGGGAGAGTTTGCCAAGGACCTTGCCTCTTTTAATAAAAAGGAACTGCTTCTTATGCAACAGAAAAATAGAAGTAGCATCAAGGAATTGATTAATCATATGTTAGACGATAAAGAACTGATTGATATAATTAACCGCCATAATGTATTAAGCAAAATAAAACGTGTATTAAAATTCACCCCTTTAAATAATTATTTTTTTAAAAGAGATTTATTTTTATTAAATAAGTCCCAAGCATTCCCTTTAAAAAAGATCCCTCCTGTTTGGCTGGCGGATTTATTCGGACCAACTAAAACCAAATTTTCTTGCGAGAAAGCAAAAAAGGTTTTGGGTTGGAGACCGCTCGTTTCATTGGCGCAGGGGCAAGATATTACCCGCAATTGGATTCAATATATGGGATTTTATAATCTAAATAAAGAAAAATGATTTCAGTAATTATCCCTTATTTTAATGCCAAGGAATGGATTGCCGAGACTTTAGAAAGCGTTCTTAAACAGGACATAAAGGATTTGGAGATAATTGTGGTTGATGACGGTTCTACGGATGGAGCCGGTTCCTTCATCAGTAAATTTCCTTTGGTTAGGTATATAAGAACAGAAAACCGCGGACCAAGTAAAGCCAGGAATTTAGGGATAGAATTGGCAAAGGGTGAATTTATCCAATTTTTAGATGCGGATGACCTGCTTGCCAACGGAAAACTTAAAACCCAATTAACAGCACTTAAAAACACAGAAGCAGATATTGCTTATGGGGATTGGCAGAAATTAATAAAAGAATCCAAAACTAAATATATAAAAGGAGAGATTGTAAAAAGACAGATGCAAAATCCGCAGATCGAACTGTTTGTGGATTTTTGGGCTCCTGCGGCAGTATATCTATTTAGCCGTTCAATTGTTAAAAAGGTAGGCGGATTTAGGGAAAATTTGCCGGTTATTCAGGATGCGCGTTTTGTTTTGGATTGTGCTTTAGAAGGCGCAAGTTTTGTTTATTGTCAAGGGTTGATGGGTTATTACCGTGTGCATAATGTAGGTTCAGTTTCCACTAAGGACGAAAGAGGTTTTTTAAGAGATTGTTTGGTTAACGTTCAGGAGATAGAAGAATATTGGCAAAGGCAGGGTGGCATAAATCAGGAACGTAAAGAGGCATTAGTTAAGGTATATAGTTATCTTGTGCGGGAAAGCTTTAATAAAGAGATGGCGGTTTTTGATCTTGCCTATAAAGCGTTAAATCGCCTTGCCCCGGGTTATGTCCCTACAAAATCTAAACTTTTAAGATGGAGTTCTAAAATTTTGGGTTATAGAAAAGCCGCCTATTTGGCGTTTTATTATAAAAAGATAAAAAAGGGATGGAACTTTCAATAGTAATTCCTACTTTTAATGAGGCAGAGAATCTTAAAATTCTATTCCCCCGGCTTCAAGCAGTGTTGGATAGATTAGGCGTGGAATATGAGATAATTATTGCGGATGCCGGCTCTAAGGATAATATCTTTGAAATTGTCAGGCAGTATGGCGCTTCAATTTTTGTTCAAGAGAAAAAAGGTTTTGGCTTGGCACTGAGAGAGGCATTTAAGCGTTGTCGAGGAGATTATATTATTACCTTGGATGCCGACTTTTCCCATGAGCCATTTGTGATAAAACAACTTTATCAATTTCGGCATACTGCGGAGATTATCATCGCTTCCCGTTATATAAGAGGCGGTTTTGCCAATGCACCTTTTTTAAGGAATTTCTTAAGTCATATACTTAATTTAGTTTTCTGTTTTATTTTGGATTTGCCCTTAAAGGATATTTCCAGCGGGTTTAGATTATATCATCGCAAGATATTTGAAGATTTAAATTTAGAGAGTGTAAGTTTTGAAATCCAGCAAGAGATAGTAGTTAAAGCGTACAGCCTGGGTTATTTTATTAACGAGATACCTTTTCATTACCTACCACGCATAAGCGGACATTCGCATCTTAAACCTCTTAAATGCGCTTTGCGATATGCCATTTATCTTTTAAAAATGTATAAGATCCGTAAATCTATACTCTCTGCTGATTATGATGAGCGTGTTTTTTATAGTTATATACCGCTTCAGCGCTATTGGCAGAGAAAAAGATACAGAATAGTTTTGGATTTTTCCCAAAGAAGTGAGCGTATTTTGGATATAGGTTGCGGTTCAAACAAAATATTAGAAGCGTTCCCTCAGGCAGTGGGAGCAGATATCGCTTTTCACAAACTTCGTTATCGCAGACACCTGATCAATCCATTGGTAAATGCGGATATTTTTAATCTTCCTTTTAAGGACCATGTATTTGATGAGATATTCTGTCAGGAAGTAATTGAACATATAGAAAAAAAAGATAATGTTTTCAAAGAGTTAAACCGCGTGCTTAAAAAAGATGGTTTACTTATTTTAGGTACCCCGGATTACGATAAGCTTTTATGGCGGATAATTGAATTTTTTTATAAAAGAATTATCCCTGCCGGATACGCAGATGAACATATCAGCCATTACACATTTAAAAGCATTAAAGAAAAACTACAAAAATATGGATTTGTATTGCTTGACTATCGTTATGTATTGGGTGCGGATTTAATTGTTAAGGCACAAAAAAAACAGGACCTTTAAAAAAGTAGCTTATGGGCAGACGGATTTTAATGCTCGCAGGTTGGTATTTTCCGGATTTTTTAGGCGGGACAGAAACTTATGTTCATCTGCTCAGCAAGCAACTTCAGGCTTTGGGTTGGGAGGTTTTAATTGCCGCGCCTTCTGTTGACGAAAAACAGGCCCATTATATCCACGATGGTTTAGAGGTATTTAGGTATCCTGTAACTTTAAAGCCAACAAAAGCAGAAATAAGGGGTAAAGTTATCCCAGAATATTTTGCGATATTTAAAAATTGGCTGATAAAAAATAAGCCGGATATCGTCCATATGCATTCTTATACACGGGGTTGCGGGTTTTATCATGCGCAGTGCATCAAGGAACTTAAAATACCTTTGGTTTTAACCTTGCATACTATGGAATTAATTTGCCTGCGCGGAGAAATGATGCATTGGGGTAGTTTTCCCTGCGATGGTAAGGTAGAGGAATTAAAATGTTTATCCTGTTATCTGCAAAAACGTTGGCATCTATTTCCTTTATTTGCCAAAGTTATAGCGCTAGTAGATTGGGATTTAAGAAGATGGTTTAAATTGCGGGAGGCGCAGGTCGAGAAGTTGTTTAATTTTGCTGACCGGGTTGTAGTAGTTTCCAAATGGTTATATGAACTGATGGCTAAAGAAAAATTTTCCGCCAAAGTTTCCCTTAGTTTACATGGGGTGCCTGCGGATTTTGCTGATGAGAAAATACCTGCTGATTTTAAATGCCCTAAAGTCTTACGTTTTGGTTTTATTGGACGTTTCAATTATGTGAAAGGCGCACATATTATAATTAAGGCAATTAAAAGATTACCCAAAGATTTAACGGTAGAGCTTAAACTTTATGGTCGTACCAATACCGCAGAAGAAAAAAGATATTTAGAATATTTAAAAAGATTAGCCAAAGATGATAAAAGAATTGTTTTTTTAGGCGAAGTGGAAGAAAAAAATAGAAAAGAGGTTTTTGACAGTTTTGATATTCTTTTGGTCCCTTCGCTTTGGTTTGAAACCGGCCCTTATGTTGTTCTGGAGGCATTCAGTGCCAAAAAACCGGTTATCGGGAGCAGATTAGGGGGGATAAAAGATTTGGTTACTGATAAGGTTAATGGGTTATTAGTGGAACCTGTGGATATCTCTGCCTGGGAAAGAACAATTAAATGGGCGGCAGAAAATCCTTCGGTAATTAAAGATTGGGTCCAGAATATCCCTTATGTAAGGACCACCAAAGAAGTTTTGGAGGATATGCTTAAGATCTATAATGCTTTATGAAATTGCAGGGATTAAATTTTGCTAAATTGGTGATTATAAACAAAAATTAAAGATGAAAATTTTACTTGTCTGCGCTTTTAAATTCCATTCAGACCATGTGGCTTATCAATTGCAAAAAAATGGTTTACTTTATCGGGTAATTACTGCTTACCCGGCTCCCTTTTATTGCAATCGCGAGCCATTGGATAAAAGTAAAATAATTTTTTTGACACCATTTTTTATGTTTTACTGGTTGTTAATTAAAACCATTGGCAGGATACATTATTTTCAACTATTAATTAATTGGTTAATGAGTGCTGCCTTTGATAGGCTGGCAAGTTTATTTGTGGGTAGGCCTGATATCTCTATTTCTTGGGCATGGTCGAGTTATTATATAATTAAAAAAATAAAACGGCAGGGCAAAATAGCGATTGTAGAAAAATGCGGTTCGTTTAATAAACATCAGGAAAAGATTCTTAAAGAGGAGTATGAGCGTCTGGGCTATGCTTACCGAAGGCATGTACATAAGAGAATTTTAGAAAGGGAACATAAAGAATGCGAAATTGCGGATTATATACTTTGCCCTTCTCAATATGTGGCTAATTCCCTTACCGAATACGGGATTAAAAAAGAAAAAATAATTATTGTCCCTTATGGAGTAAATTTAGATTTATTTAAAAAAGAAAAAAAACAGGACGATGTTTTTAGGGTTATCTTTGTAGGCAACATTGGGGTGCATAAAGGATTAATCTATCTTTTTAAGGCATTAGAAAAATTGCAGCTTTCCAATTTTGAATGTTTGCTTATCGGGAAAATAGAGCCGTGTTTTATAACTTATTTTAATCAATATAGAAAATATTTTGAGTATATTCCCAAAATAGCCCATAAACAGTTAAGGTACTATTATTCAAATGCTTCGGTATTGGTTTTTCCTTCGCTTGATGAAGGATTTAGTTTAGTCCAGTTGGAAGCGATGGCTTGCGGTTTGCCGGTGATAACCACATTTAATGCAGGTGCCTCGGCTGTAGTGCGGGATAATCAAGAAGGTTTTCTTGTTCCTATTAGAGATAGCGAAGCGATAAAAGAAAAAATAGAATTTTTATATAATAACCCGCATGAACTTAAAAGGTTAGCCGAGAATGCTCTAAAAAGGGCAAAAGAATTCAGTTGGGATAATTACATCGAGAAGTTAGTTAATGAGTTAAATATATTAAAACAAAGGGATAGTTGGGGGGTAAAAGTTAACAATTAATTTTTTAAAAATGCGTTTACGCATAACTATATTTTTTTTAATCATATTGGTGTTGATAAATATTTTGTGTCTTGGTCGTTATCCGGCTATGGGAGGAGACGAAGTATTTTATGCATTGACCGCTTATCATTTTTTAAATAATGGCAAATTTAGTTGCCCATATTTTTTTGTCCAGCCCGGTTTATCCAAGGTAGTTTATTATCCGCCCATCATTATCCTATTTATTTATATTTTTTATTGGCTTTTTGGGTTTGGTATCTGGCAGACTAAAATAGTATCTTTGGTTTTGGGGGTAGGCGTTTCTTTTCTATTTTTTCTTTGGGTCAAAGAACTGACAAAAGACAAAAGGTTGGCTTATTTTGCCAGCGTGCTTTTTGGCTCCAATATTTTAACTTTCTATACTTATCAAGGTACACGCCCGGAATTGCCATTTATATTCTTTTTTCTTCTGATCTTATATTTGGCGTATAGAGAAAATAAAAGATGTTTTTTTGGTTTTTGGTTGGCAATAGGGATAAGCACAGGTTTGGCGGTATTATCGTATTATCCCTTCGCAGCGCCTGTGCTCTTTATTTCTTTTTATCTTTGGATTTTATTAATAAAACGCCATGATTTATCCTTAAATGATAAATTAAAGGGTAGCGCCGGTTTTATCTTAGGGGCATCAATAATATTTTTTATGTTTATTATTTTTATTTTGAAAGAGCCCCGTATTTTTCAAGCCCAGGTATTAGCGCTCTCTTTCGGTTATATGAATATAAAAACAATAGGGGTAAATATCTTAAAAGAACCTGTTAGATATCTTGATTATTCTAGAATTTATTTTGGCTATCCTGATATATTTTTAGGGGGGCTATTTATTTTCATTTTTCCTTTTATGGTAAAGGGGAATATTTATAAAAAATCCATCTGGGTATTTTCGATATTATGGTTAAGTGCTTTTGCTCTATTTTTTTCTCTTAAGCGGCCGTCTTATTTAATAGTTTTGGTTCCTTTTGTTTGCGCCGGATTAATACTGATTTATCAAGAGATTGTTAATAATCTTAAGGGTAAAAGTTTTTTTATTTTTAAGTTGTTTATTTACGCAGGAGTTTTATTGAATATGTTAAGACTGGGTTTAATAGCTTTTACCGCGGTTTATCAGTGGCAGGCTCGCAATTATCAGACGCTGACTGCTTCTTTGCAATATATTATTCCGAAAGAAGCCAAAGTATTAGGCCCACAGTTGGTAGGATACGCTTTAATAGATAAAGCCAGCCAACTTAGTTTATACTCGCAAGGTGGATTTTTAAGGTTACTAAAAGATGAGGAAGAGAAATATTTTAGTAATTTTGAAAATTTAAATACCTTTACCCATATTATTATTCAGGAGGTTTATCTTCCACCGAAAAGATTTGCGGTTTTAAGAGATTATTTGAAATCCCATTTTGTTCTATTAAAAAATATTCGTTTACCATTTAGGCTCTTCCTTGGGCAAAAGTTGGCCCTTTTGATATAGATGTATATGTGCGGGTAAAAGACAAATAAGATGGAAAGATTAAATATTTTGATTACCGCTGATCCGCTAATCCCTGTTCCGCCTGTATATTACGGCGGGATTGAACGTATAATTTATATGCTTATATGTGGGCTTCATAAATACGGACATAAAGTTCATCTTTTTGCTCATCCTGATTCTTCTGCGCCGGCAGAAATTGTCCCTTTAAATAGAAAGGGTAATTCCTTAAAGGATGCGATTGTTTATGCCTTACAGATTTATAAGTATGTTAAAAAAAATAATATAGATATTATCCATAGTTTTGGCCGTTTAGCTTATCTTTTTTTTCTTATGCATAAAAAGACCCCTAAGATTCAAAGTTATCAAAGGCCCATCTGTGCGCGTAGCATTTGGTTGGGGAACCTTTTAGGAAGAGAAAGCATTACCTTTACTGCCTGCAGTTATTCCTGTATGCGCAATGTCGCGCATCTGGGTAGATGGGAAGTTATTCCTAACGGTGTGCCTCTGGAGAATTTTCAGTTTAATCATCAGGTTTCTGAAGATGCGCCTTTAGTTTTTTTGAGCCGTCTTGAGCCTATAAAAGGAGCGCATATTGCGATAGAGATTGCCCAGCGTACACGCAAAAATTTAATCCTCGCCGGCTCCTACTCTAAAACAGGAGAAAATTATACATATTTTATTAAAGAAATTTTACCGTATTGCGATGGCAAAAATATCCGTTATATTGGGCCGGTGGATGATTTAAAGAAGAACGAATTATTAGGTATGGCTTCGGCTTTGCTTTTTCCTGTGGAATGGGAGGAACCTTTCGGTATTGTTATGGTAGAAGCGCTTGCCTGCGGTACGCCGGTAATTGCTTTTAAGCGCGGAGCAGTTCCGGAAGTAATAGAGGATGGTATAAATGGCTTTCTATGCGAATCAAAAGAAGGTATGGTCAAAGCAGTTTCTCGAATCAGGGAGATAGATAGGGCGAAATGCCGTCAGATTGTAGAAAAAAAATTTAGCAATGAAGTAATTGTAAAAAGGTATCTTAATTTATACTACCGGCTATTAAATAAAAAATTAAAGACGGATGTTAGTTAAAATAAAAAATTTTTTAATAAGATCTATCATTTTACATTTGCCAATAAGAGAATTGGTTCTTAGGCAGATACGTTGGGAAATGCATGCGATTTGGGCAGATATAAATAATCTCTTTAACCCTTTGTATATTTTGAGATTAAAAAAGATAAAACGGATGGATAATCTTTCTGTGAATGTAGGATGCGCGGCTACAGGAAAATCTGGCTGGATAAATCTTGATATAAGAAGATATCCTTTGGTTACCTTAATATACAATTGCCGCAAGGGTCTGCCATTTCGCAAAGATACGGTTCTACGGATTCGTTGCGAACATTTTTTAGAACACCTGTACCATAAAGAAGCACCGCTTTTTTTACGGAGTTGTTTTTTATGTCTTAAGAAAGGCGGTATATTAAGGGTCATTGTCCCGGATGCCGAGAGGTTCCTTATGGCGTATGTATCGAAAAGAAAAGAGGATTGGTTATCTTTGGGTTGGGATTTGGATAATTTGCCTAAAGGGTTTAAAACACCGATGGATGTAATTAATTTTGTATTTCGTCAGGAAGAGGAGCATCTTTACGCCTATGATTTTCAGACATTAGAACTTCTTTTAAGAGAAGCAGGATTTAAAAAAATATACAAAACTGCATTTAGGGTTTCTGTGGATCCTGAACTTTGTGATGATCTGGCTTCTTATTACAGGCACTCCCTATATGTAGAAGCAATAAAAGAGATTTAATTTTTGTATGGAGAAAAAAAGGATATGTATTGTAACGCCGGATTATCTTTCTTGTACTCCCCGTGTGGTTAAAGAGGCGGATGCGTTATATGAAGCAGGATTTGCAGTGACAGTTGTTTTTTCGCAAGGCAACCTTAAAGAACCGCGTTATTTTGATGAAATACTACTTAAAGATAAACCTTGGCAATGGTATACTTTTGGCTGGGCCCCTTTTATAAAAGGAGAAAAGTTGCTTTATTACAAGTCAAAGTTACGTTACCACATAGCCAAGCGGTTACCTTCGGCATTTTGGAAATTTGGTAAATTAGCCGAATACGCAGAAGGAAGGGTTTATAAAGAATTGGCAAGTTTAGCCAAAAGTTGTAAAGCGGATATCTATATCGGTCACTATCCCATTGGATTGGCTGCTGCTGCCTATGCTAGTTTTTGCAATAAAGCAAAATTGGGTTATGATATAGAAGACCTCTATGGCGCCGAACAACCATTAACAAAAAAAGGCATAAGGGAAACCCAAAGAATTAAGATAATTGAAAGCCGTTATCTTCCTTATTGTAGGCATATTAGTTGCGTATCCGAATTGGTTGCGGAAGAGATTGCGAAGCGCTATAATATTAATAGGAAAATTTTGGTCATTCATAATGTTTTTCCTCTAAGGGAAAGGAATAATTTGGACGGTAAAGTAAAGGACCGCAGAGGCAATGCCCTTTCCCTTTATTGGTTTTCTCAGGTAATTGGAGAAAATAGGGGTATAGAAGATATTATAAGAGCAGCGGGGTTGCTAAAAGAAAAAATCCAGATTCATTTACGCGGAGTAGTTTCTCAAGAGTACAAAAGAAAACTCATTATTTTGGCGCGTAGTTTTGGTATAGAAGACTTTCTTTATTTTCATCCGTCTGTTCCGCCATCCGAACTTCTTTCACGCACCGCAGAGCACGATGTAGGTTTGGCTTTAGAGCAACCGGTGAGTTTAAGCCGTTGCTTGAGTATAACCAATAAACTTTTCTTTTATATGTTGGCGGGTTTATGTATCGTGGTTACTGATTTACCCGGACAAAAATACATATATTCAAATTCTCCGGATATAGGTTTTCTTTATCCTCCTGGTGATTACCAAACTTTGGCTAAATATTTATATAAATTAATCAGCACGCAGGATTTGCTTAATAAATATAAACAGGCATCTTTAAGGGCTGCTCAGGAAAAATGGAATTGGGAAAAAGAAAGTCAGAACTTAATAGAAAATATAAAAAATATAATTAATCATTAATCTATGAGGCAGGTATTGATTGTTGCGCCCCAATTTCCACCCAGTAATTTGCAAGCGGTGCATCGGAACCGTTATCTGGCAACGCATCTGCCAAAATTTGGCTGGAAGGTAAAAGTATTGACGGTTAAACCGGCCTATTATGAAGAAAAACTGGATTATGAGTTAGAAAAACTTTTACCTTTAGATTTGGAGGTAATTCGTACTCCTGCTTTTCCCATTAAACCTTTACGGCTGATAGGTGATATTAGTTTAAGGGCTTTATGGTGGCATTATGCAAAGATTTGTAGCTTGGCAAAAAAAGAAAAAATTGATATACTTTATATTTCTATTCCTCCAAATTATTCGAGCTTGTTGGGTCCACTGATTTTTCGTCGTTTCGGTATCCCTTATGTGTTGGATTATCAAGACCCTTGGGTACCTCCACAACCTACCAAAAAAAAGTTTTTAAGTAAACATTGGTTTTCTGAGAGATTGGCTTATCTTTTTGAACCTTGGGTTCTAAGAAAAGTTAGTTTTATTACCGCAGTCGCCGAAGGCTATTATAAAGTAGCCCTTATGCGCTATCCTTGGCTGGATAGTGCGTGTTGTTTGGCTTTGCCGATAGGGATCGATGAGGAGGATTTTCGTTATTTGGATACGCATCCGCGTCCACCTTATATTTTTGATCCCCGGGATGGTAATTTCAATTTTGTTTATGCCGGAGCGATGCTACCATATGCTTATGCGATTTTTGAAATATTATTCAAAGCCCTGGTTATTTTTAGGGATAAATTTCCTTCTTTTTTTAAAAGATTAAGATTTTATTTTATAGGCACAGGAAAAAGCCCTAACGATACAAAAGGTTTTAATGTCAAACCGCTTGCTGACCGTTATCATCTTTCTGATGTTGTTTTTGAACATCCTCACCGCATCCCCTATTTGGATGTGTTAAACCATTTAAAAAATGCTTCTGCCATACTTATTTTGGGTTCTGTCGAATCATATTATACCCCTTCTAAGGTATTTCAGGCGGTTTTGGCAAAACGTCCTATAATCGCTATTCTTCATAAAAAAAGTAGTGCTATTGAAGTTTTAAAAAACAGAAAAGCGACAGCCAAAGTTATTACTTTTGACGAAACTGCTATTTTGGATGAAACCGGCTATATAGAAAAAATTATCCAAGCAATTCAAGAGATATCCAATGTTTATTCTTCAGAAGAAAATATAAATTGGCAGGGTTTAGAAGAATACCGCGCACAAAAAATTACACAAAGGATGGCGGAATTATTTGAAAATATTTTAAAAAGTAAAAGATCCGATGACAATGGATAATCCTAATGTATCTGTAGTTCTTGCGGTCTTTAATGGCGAAAGATATTTAGCGGATTCTATCAGTTCGGTTATTGCCCAGGAATATAAAGATTACGAATTTATAATATGGGATGACGGCTCAACGGATAAAAGTGGAATTATAATTGATAAATATAAAGACCCACGGATAAAATTATTTAGAAATAAAAATAATTTAGGCTTATTTACAACCCTTAATTTAGCTATATCTAAAGCAAAAGGAAGGTTGATTCGTCTTTGGTCGCAGGACGATATTATGAAGTCGTTTTGTCTTAGCGAAGAGGTGAAATTTCATAATCTCCACCCAGAAATAGGATTTTCTTATTGTGCTGTTGATTATATTGATAGTTTGGGCAGGATAATTATGGAAGCGCCTTATGACCGGACTCCTGAAATTGTCTCTTCACATTTGGCTGCTCAAATAATGACGTATTACAGTTCTTTGGCCGGCAATATTGCTAGTGTAATGATTAAAAAAGAAGTGCTTTTAGATGTAGGGCTTTTTCGTCAGGATATGAAGGTAGCCGGCGATTTCGAAATGTGGGTAAGGATAACGGAAAAATACCCAGTAGGTTTTATCCATAAACCACTTATTTATCTGCGTTCCCATAAGGAGCAGTTTAGCCGTAAGAGAGGGGTGGGGACAGTATTTAGAAAGGAGACAGAGGAAATTTATGATTCTCTGTTTAAGAGATTACCATTAGAGCTTGTAGTGTACGCTAAAAAATATGTTCAGTGGTACAACCGTATATATTACTTTCATTATGGAATACATTCTTTATTAATAGGTGATTTTAAAACTTTTATAGAGGTTTATAAAGAGATCATTAAGAGAAAAGAATTTCTTTTGTCTTTTTTTAGCTGGCTTATTACCTTAAACGCAAAATTTTTTAGAAAAAAGCCAAAATTTATAATTTAAATTTTAAATAATGGTGGGTTTATCTTCTGACAATAAAGAGTATAAAAGGTATTATGTAGGTATTCTTAATACACATCCGGTCCAGTATTATGTTCCTTGGTATCGGGCGTTGAGCGCACATCCACAAATTAATCTTGAGGTGTTTTATTGCCGTTATCCTAGCCCGCAGGAACAGTCAAAAGCTGGATTTGGCGTGAACTTTAATTGGGATATTCCTCTTTTAGAGGGATACCGTTATTATTTTTTAAATAATAAGGCGAAAAACCCCACTATTCATTCCTTTTGGGGCTGTGATACGCCCCAGATCCAAGAGATTATTTATCGCAAAAAATTTGATGCCTTTATTGTTCAGGGATGGAATACTAAAAGTTATTGGCAGGCAATCTATGCCTGCTGGAAAAACCACACCCCTCTTTTAGTGCGCGGTGATTCTCAACTTCCGGCTGAGCGCTCGATACTTTTGCGTATGTTAAAATATTTTCCTTACCGTTATTTTATTAAGCGTTTCGCTGGTTATCTTGTGGTGGGGCAACGTAGTAAAGAATATTATTTGTATTATGGCGCTTCTGAAAAAAAGATGTTTTTTGTTCCCCACTGCGTAGATAATAATTTTTTTTCTACTACCCGCAATAACTTAAATCCCCAACGGATAACTTTACGCAAAAAATGGCAGATCCCTGAAGATAAGATAGTTTTTCTTTTTGTGGGCAAATTAATCCCCCGCAAAAGGCCGCAGGATTTTATCCAGGCTTTAAGTTTGGTCTGTAGAGATTGCCCTAAAATTTTTGGGTTGGTGGTAGGGGATGGTATTTTAAGGAAAGGGTTGGAGAATCTTTCTAAAACATTTAATTTACCCGTTAAATTTTTAGGATTTTTGAATCAGACAGAACTCCCTTCTGCTTATACGGTTTCTGATATTTTAATCTTGCCTTCTGATGGTAGGGAGACTTGGGGCATGGTGGTTAATGAGGCTTTTGCCTGCGGTTTGCCAGCGATTGTAAGCTCCGCAGTAGGTTGTGCTCCTGATCTGGTTATTCCAAATAAAACGGGGGACATTTTTAATTGCAAAGATGTAAAAGGGCTGGTAAAAATTATTAAAAAATTTGCTTTACAACCTCAATATATAAAAGAAATGGGCGAAAATGCGCAAAAACTCATCCTAAATTATTCCATAGAAAATGCAGTAGAGAAAACTTTTATTGCGCTTAAAACAATAATTGAATCCCATGCAGAATAAGATATTTCTTTTTATTCTCATTTGGTTTTTTTGTCTGGTTGCCATTATTATTAAGAATTGGAATAGACAGAAAGATTCCGTAGGTTTTGTGGTTATTTATATTTTTTGTCTTTCCCTAATCCATTTTATTCCTGCATTTGTATATCTTTTTCCCGGACATTGGTATATTCATGAAGAATGGATGTTTAAAGGATTCCGAGAGGCTACTTATGGGGTGGTTGCTTTTACTATCGGTAATTTAATTTTTGCTAATCTTTTTATTTCTTCTAAGCGCGTTTCTGCATATAATGCAGAGTATAAAAACAAGTTAATCAACTCCAAATTGCCTAAAAGATATTTTTATTTTGGATTAATAAGTTATTATATCTTGTCTAAACTTTTTATTAGATTCCCTACTTTTGATGCAATTATAAGTGCTGCACAACAATTAATAGTGGTGGGGGTATGTCTTAATTGTTGGCAGGCTTGGCAGCAAAAAAATAAAAGAAGATTTGTAAGATGGATTATTTTTTCTTTCCTCTTCCCATTTTTAAATATAGTAATGCAAGGCTTTATTGGTTTTGGCACGATTATGCTTTTAATTGTGCTTCTTTTTTGCGCAAAATTTTTCCAGCCTAAATGGAAATTATTATTTATAGGGATTTTTTTGATTTATTTTGGGATGAGTTTTTATCTGACATATATGCGCGAGAAAGCATATTTAAGAAGTATGTTTTGGGCTGATGAGTCAAGAAACATTTCAAAAAGAATTGCTTTATTTTGGAATAGTTTTAAAGATATGGAATGGTTTAACCCCTTCAATTTGGAGCACCTGTTAAAGATTGATGAGCGGATGAATCAGAACCTTTATATCGGAGCAGTGGTAGATTATATAGGAAGAGGAAAAATTAATTATGCTGGAGGAAAAACTATTTACAATGCTTTTTTGGCTTTAATCCCTCGCGCCATATGGAAGGAAAAACCTATTTATGCTGGAGGTTCGGAGTTGGTGAGTAAATATACGGGATTGGAATTTTCCGAAGGCGCCAGCATAGCCATAGGCCAGGTTATGGAGTTTTATATTAACTTTAGTAGTTGGGGAGTAATCATAGGATTCTTAATTTTAGGGATATTTGTGGCTAAGATTGATACAATGACGGGGTATTATTTGGCAATAGGCAATTTAAAAAAATTCATATGTTGGTTCCTTCCGGCCATTTCTTTTCTGCTTATAGAGGCGAGTTTAGCCACAATTTTTGCCAGTATAGGCGCAGGTATATTTATTGCTTATCTTTTAACCTTAAATTATTAATGTAAGATGAGAATACTCTGTGTAATTCCCAGTTATTGGCCTGCTTTTCAATTAGGTGGTCCGATATTTTCCGTGCATAATCTAAATAAGGAATTAGTAAAAAGAGGGCTGGAGGTAGTGGTTTATACTACCAATTTTGGATTAGAAAGCAGTTTTAAGATAAACCAAGAAATTTGTTTAGAAGGGGTAAGGGTTCATTATTTTAATTTTGTTAAATTTTTTGAATGGATAGGCACAACCGGGTGGCAGTTTTCTTTGCCTTTAACCCAAGCCTTAAAAGAAAATGTAAAAAAATTTGATGTTGTTTATATTGTAGCGGTCTGGAATTATCCGGTAGCAATTGCCGCTTATTATTCCCGGTTATATAAAAAGCCATACATCATCTCTCCACGGGGATTGCTTTATCCTTACGGTTTAAAAAGAAAATCCTGGCAGAAGATACTTTATTATCAGTTAATTATTAAAAGATACTTGCAAAACGCTGCCGCTATCCATTATACGAGTCAAGATGAGTTAGAAAAATGCCATTTTTTTTGGGGGTTAAAAAATAAAACATCCGTTATCCCTAACGGCATAGATATTTCAGAATTTAGCATTTTACCGGATAAAGACAGATTAAGACAGATTTATCCCCATTTAAAAGATAAAAAGTTGATAATTTTTTTGGGTAGACTCAATTACAAAAAAGGACTAGATATTCTGCTTAAGGCATTTAGTTTGTTAAGCCAAACAAGAAGGGATTTACATCTGTTAATCGCTGGCAACGATGAGGCAGGTTATATAAGAAAAGTTCAAAGATGGATTAAAGATTATGCGTTAGAAAATAAAGTGACCTTAACCGGTATGATTTTGGGGCAGGAGAAATTAAATTTTCTTTGCGGCAGCAATATATTTGTTCTTCCTTCTTATTCAGAAAATTTTGGGATGAGCGTAATTGAAGCGATGGCTTGTAAACTGCCGGTAGTGATCAGTAATCAGATCGGGATACATAAAGAAATAAGTCAGGCAAAGGCAGGCTTGGTAATAAATACAAACGATAAGGAACTTAAAGAGGCGCTTGATTATTTATTAGAGAACCCTTCCCTCTGTAGATTAATGGGGGAAAACGCAAGAAAATTAGTAGAAGAAAAGTTTTCTTTAGATAAAATAGTAGATGGGGTGGTGGCGATGTTTAAGGAAGGTATAAGATGAAAATTCCTATTTCCGCAGTTATCCTTACCTATAATGAAGAAAAAAATATTGAGAAATGCCTCAAGAGTGTTTTTGATTGGGCAGAAGAAATATGGGTAATAGATTCTTATTCCACTGATAAAACCTTAGAGATTGCCAAAAGATACACCGATAAAATCTGCCAACATAAATTTGAAAATCATATAGAACAATGGGAATGGGCATTGAAAAATTTGCCTATTAAAAATGAGTGGATTTTAGGCTTGGATGCTGACCATACAGTGTCGGAAGAACTTAAGCAGGAATTAACGGAGATTTTTAAATCATCCGTTATTGATGCTGATGGTTTTTATGTAAAAAGAAAACAATTTTTTTTAGGAAGATGGATAAGATTCGGAGGCTACTACCCTAAATATTTATTGAAAATTTTTAAGAAAGATAAGGTAATTTTTGATAAGAATGAGTTAGTGGACCATCATTTTTATATAAAAACAAAAACCAGAAAGCTTAAGGGCAGTATAACCGAAGATAACATCAATGAAAGGGATTTATCCTTTTGGTTGCAAAAACATATCAGATACGCAGAACTTCAGGCTAAAGAATATATAAATAAAGCCCACAATCAATCCGCTATCCCACCAAAATTTTTCGGTCAACCTGATGCGCGCACCCTTTTTATAAAGAATATTTATATAAAAATACCTTTATTTATGCGCGCTTTATTCTATTTTGTTTATCGTTATTTTTTCTGTTTTGGTTTTCTTGATGGAAGAGAAGGCTTAATCTTTCATTTCTTGCAAGGTTTTTGGTATAGGTTTATGATAGACGCATTTATTTGCCAATATAAAAAAACCATAAACAATTTATAATAAAATGTATATTTTAGGAATTAATGCTTATCATCCGGATTCTTCTGCTTGTATTATAAAAGATGGCATCTTAATTGCCGCTGCAGAAGAGGAACGTTTTAATCGCATAAAACACTGGGCAGGGTTTCCCAGTGAGGCAATCAGATACTGTTTGCAAGAGGCAAATGTTAAATTAAGCGATATCCAGTATATCGCCCTAAATAGGAACCCTTGGGTGAATCTGGATAAAAAGATTATCTTTATGCTTTCTCACCGTATATCATTTTCTTTACTAAAAAATAGATTAAATAATCTGATAAATATAAAAAGCATTAAAAAGGCCTTAAGCAGGGAATTTGCTATACCTCAAGAGCGGTTAAAATTAAAAATTTTTCATATTGAGCATCACCGTGCGCATTGCGCCAGTGCTTTTTTTGTTTCGCCATTTAAAAAAGCCACAGTGATTTCTGTAGATGGTTTTGGTGATTTCGCCAGTGTATTGGTGGCTGAAGGGATAGACAATCAGATAAAATATCTATACGAGATAAATTATCCTAATTCTTTAGGTATTTTTTATACTGCCTTTACCCAATTTTTAGGATTTAAAAACTTTGGCGACGAATACAAAGTGATGGGTCTTTCTGCTTATGGAAAACCTCGTTATGCAGAAAAATTGAAAAATATTATTTTTTTAGAACCGAATGGAAAATTTAAACTGGATTTGAGTTATTTTTCTTTTTATAGAAATAATAATCTGATGCTTTGGGATAATACCGCCCCAAAATTAGAAGAGGTATTTTCTGACCGATTAATTAAAGAGTTCGGCACTCCCCGCGAATATACGCAGGATATCTCTACTTACCATTGCGATTTGGCTTCTTCCTTGCAGCAGGTTTATGAGGAAGTTTTTTTCCACATTTTAAATTATGCCTATAAACTTACCGGCATTAAAAATCTCTGTTTATCCGGTGGATGCGCTTTAAATAGTTTAGCCAATGGAAAAATATTTAAACAAACTCCTTTTAGAGAAATATATATACAACCCGCTTCCTCTGATGCGGGGGGTGCGTTAGGAGCTGTTTATTATCTTTATCATCAGATTCTTAAAAATAAAAGAGTATTTTTGATGGAACAGGCTTACTGGGGACCGGCTTTTGATAATACGGAGATCAAAAAAACTTTAGAAGAAAATAAAGAAGAGCTGGATAAATATTTTGTTAAATATATTGAGGATTCTGGTGAGTTATGTCTTAATACCGCGCAATTTATTGCACAGGGAAAAATTGTCGGTTGGTTTCAGGGGAGAATGGAATGGGGTCCGCGTGCCTTAGGCAATAGGTCTATTCTGGTTGATCCCAGAAGAAAAGAGATGAAGGATATTCTTAATGCGCGGATCAAGCGACGTGAATGGTTTAGACCTTTTGCCCCTTCGATTTTAGAAGAAAAAACAAAGGAATACTTTGAAGAGGATTATCCTGAGCCATTTATGTTAAAGGTATATTTGGTAAAAGAGGAGAAAAGGGAAGTTATCCCGGCGGTTACCCATATGGATGGCACAGGCAGATTACAGACGGTGAACAAAAGTCAGAATCCCTTATTTTGGCAACTCATTAAAGAATTTGAAAAATTAACCGGGGTTGCGGTTTTATTAAATACATCTTTTAATGAAAATGAGCCTATCGTGTGTAATCCCCAGCAGGCCCTGGATTGTTTCCTGCGCACAAAGATGGATGTATTGGTTTTGGGGAATTATTTAATCGCAAAGGAGAAAGTATAAATACATGCGGATTCTTTTTATTGATCGTTATTTTTATCCTGATAAACAGGCAACTGCCTGTCTTTTGACTGATTTGGCAGAGCGTCTTACCAAAAAGCATAAGATTACTGTTTGCTGTGGTTATCCATTATTAACCAAACATAAAATAGGGTATAAATATTTTTTAAGAAGAGAAGAATACAAAGATATCGCTATATTTCGCATTATAAGTATGCAGTTAAATAAGGAGAACAAGTTATGCCGTTGGTTTAATTATCTATCTTTTATATTTACTGTGAGTTTGTTTGTTCTTTTCATAGAGCCGCCGGATTTAGCAGTGGTAATGACTAGCCCGCCTTTGGTAGGCATAAGTGCTTATATTTTAAAAAAAATTAAAAAGGTTCCTTATCTTTATATCTGTCAGGATATTATTCCCGAAAGCGCATTGGGAGCAGGCATTATTGGCAGGAAAAGTTTTTTAAGATATTTTATTAATTTTTTGAATGTGCGCATTATGAAAAATGCCATAAAAGTGGTTGCTTTAGGCGAGAAGATGAGGCAGAGGTTAAAAGATAAAGGCTTGGGTTTTAGTAAAATAGAAATTATCTCTAACTGGACCAACGCTGCGTTGGTAAAAGTTTTACCCAAAGATAACCTTTTTTCCCGCCAATACAAACTGCAGGATAAATTTGTGGTCCTTTATGCCGGAAATTTGGGTTTATCCCATAATCTTGAAGATTTAATTTTTGCTGCTGATAAATTGCGCGATTTTCCCGATATATTTTTTCTTATGGTGGGAGAAGGTTCGGCAAAAAAACGCATTATGGATTTATCCGTTCAACTGGGTTTAAAAAAGATTATTTTTTTGCCTTTCCGTGAACCTGAAGAAATGAATGAGGTTTTAGCCTGCGCAGATGTCTCTGTGGTTATGCTTAAAAAGGGTTTATCCGGATTCGTAGTCCCTTCGCGAATTTATAGTATCTTAGCCAGCGCAAGAAGTGTTTTGGGTGTGGTGGATGAAGATTCAGAGATAGCGCAGATTATCAAAGAGGCAAATTGCGGAGAAGTGGTAGAGCCTGGTAAACCTATTTTGTTGTCAGAATGTATCCTTAAGCTTTATAGAAATAGGGCGCTTCTTAAAGAATACGCTCAAAATGCCTTTAATTATGCCTGTAGGACAAATTTTAAAGAGAGCTCCTTAACGAAATATGAAGAACTAATTGATAATTTAATAAAGTCAAAATGTTAAAACGTTGTTTTGATTTTTGGTTAGCTTTGTTTGGTTTATTCGTAAGCTTACCTTTATGGCTTATCATCTTTTTTTTGCTTTATCTAGAAGAAGGTGGTGCGATATTTTTTCTTCAGGAAAGACTTGGTTTGAATGGCAAAATATTTAAGGTGATAAAATTTAGAACCATAAATCCTAAAACCGGCAAAATTTCTAAATTTGGCATTTTTTTAAGAAAAACCGCTTTAGATGAACTCCCTCAACTTATAAATATATTAAAGTCCGAAATGTCTTTTGTGGGACCGCGGCCTTTAATTATCGATGAACTTGAATTAGATTCAGAATACCTTAGGCAGCGTCTTAGGGTTAAACCGGGGTTAACCGGTTTATCGCAGCTTTTTCTTTCCAAACATGCCAGCGTAGAGGAAAAGATAAAATACGACCTAAGGTATATCCATAATTACAGATTGCTATTGGACATTGTTTTAATTTTAAAATCTGTGGTGATAACCTTACGGCGCCGCTGGGATATATAAGTTATTTGATTTTAAATAATTATCTATATAGGTTTTGATATTGTTATTCTGTGGATCAAGAAGAAGGGCTTTTTTAAATTCCTGCATAGCCAATTCGGGCTTATTTAAAATATCATAAAACCAGCCCAAATGGAGGTGATAATCAGCGCAGGTAGGATTAAGGCCGATGGCTCTTTTATAAGAATTTTGTGCCTGCGCAAGGATCTCTTCATTATTTTTAAATACGCCGGTTAATAGTAAACCTTCTTTTATCTCTTGATTTAAAACAATTGCCGTAAGCAAATCCGCTTTTTTGCTAAAATAAAGACTGTTTAAAGGGTTTAGAGCGATTATTTTTTCAATATCGTTTAAATTTTTTTTATGTTCTAACACACCTTCGATACCGCTTTGTAAAAGTTTTCTGTCTTTGATTTTTTCAAACAATCTTTCTGCCTGATAACGTCTGTAAATCACCATTTCCATAAAAATCAAAGATAAAAACAATATAAAAATAAGAAAGAACTTTAAAATATTATTTATTTTAAATTCGTATCTTGGCAATAAAAAAGATCCCCAAGATTCTTTTAGGTAAACCGCCTTAAATATCAAAGCCAAAATCACAAAAAAAAGTATAATGACTGCCGGAACATGAAATATAAAGTCAAAAAAACTGTGAGTTAAAGCAGTAAATAACCCGCAGAATCCGCCCAAGGTTATGTAAACCGAAAAAGGCAGATTGCGTTTTTGCCATAAAAAAAAGATATTTTTAAAATATGTAAATAAGAACCATAAGATTAACAAACAACCTAAAATTCCGGTTTCTACTAAAATCTGTATAAGTTCGTTATGCGCAAAGGCGTAAGTTACCTGCCAAGGGACTGTTTTATACTTTTGTGCAATTTCCTTAAATGTACCCAGCCCTGTACCAAAAAGAGGAAAGTCTTTTATGATATGCAGACTATCTTTTAACATTTCAAAACGTCCGGCGTATGCCTGAAGAGGATTGTTAAAAGTTTCTAACCTTTGGATAATTATTTGTGGTCCGAGCGTTGCTATCCATAAGATAAAAAATAATAATAATATAATCAATGTTGAAACCGTTTTATAGGCGGTTTTTTTTGTTTTTAAAAGAAAAATAAATACAACCAAACCCAATATAAAAGAGAGTCTTGCTGCCCGCGAAGCGGTTAGAAATAGCGCCAGAAGAATTACCGAAGCAAAGAAAGTAATTATTATGCGGTTAGATTTGGAAGTATCTATAAAGATATAGCCTATACTTAAAAATAAAACCATTTCCAAATAAGCAGCAAAGTGGTTGCGGTTGGTAAAGGTAGAGAAACCGATAGACCCTTGAGAATAATCGTTAGTTAGAATTCCATATAAAGCGTATAAAAATCCGATTATGATTATAGTTATAGTTAAGCGGTTAATTTTTTTTCGGCTATCCAGATAATTTGAAACTACCAAGAAAATCATCAAATAACTTAAAAATTGCAATAGATGGTGCAAGCTTGTTTCTGGATAAATGCTTAAGTTAGCAAAAGCAGGGGGGGTATCTCGAAAATTTTTATATAATAAAAAAGTATGAGGAGAAAAAGAATAGATAACTGGACTAGGAAGATTGGTTAACTGCAATAAAATTAAAATAATAAACAGGGAAATAGGTATTATGGGAATTTTAATTAAAGAGAATTTTTCTTTTAAAAGGTTATTAAAAAGAAAAAGAAAAATTAACAATAAACTTAACGATTCAATGATAAATATAGGCAGGGCAGTTATGCCGCCGTAGATTAAAGGAGAAAACAATAAAATAATTATGATAAGGGTTTCAATAAGAACATTATAAGAAAGAAATGAAGAAAAGATAGGAGGCATCCTTTAAGAGTTACTTTTTTGCTTTACCTCTTCGCTATAATAATAGTAGTAATAATAGCGGTCGGCTTTTTCTATGACGACATTATTTATCACTACGCCGATGATTTTTCCTTTTGCCTCTAAAATTTTATTTTTTGCCCGTTTTATGGCTTCCAAACGTGTATGCGCACCTTGAATTACTAAAATTACCCCATCCACAATGTTAGCCAATAAAGAGGTATCTGCTACGCTTAAAATAGGCGGGGAATCAACGATGATGCGGTCAAAACGGCTTTTTAGTTCTTCAAATAAGTTACGGATTTTTGAGGAGGTGAGCAATTCTGAAGGATTAGGAGGTGTGGTTCCTGCGGTAATTATAGAAAGATTGGGGACAAAGGTATTTTTAATGATTGCGGAGAGTTCTATTTTGCCGGTAAGAAAATCGCTTAAACCCATCTTTTGTTCATGTTTATAAGTTTCATGTATTTTTGGACGGCGCATATCTATATCAATTAAAACCACGCGTTCATTTATCTGCGTAAAAATATAAGCAATATTATTCGAAATAAAAGTTTTTCCTTCTTGCGGTAACGAGGAAGTAATGAGGATATTCTTTAAAGGCTTATCTTCTGGATAAGCAAAAAGTATAGAGGTACGCAGGGTACGGAAATATTCGGTAATAAAAGATTTAGACCTTTGAAAACAGATTAGGTTTTTTTCTCTTCTGGTTTTAGCTTCCTTACCTGTGGTGGGTATGTATCCTAAGAAAGGAAGATCGACATAGAGGCTTACATCTTCTGCGGTATGGATAGTAGAGTCTAAATATTCTAATAAGAAAGCCAAACCTATCCCTCCTAAAAGAGAAAAAATAAATGCTCTAGAGATATCTTTTGTTTTTTGTGGTTTAATAGGCGAAGAAGGGGGCTTTGCAGGGTCAAGAATGCGGATAGGAGAGGTTTGTAATTTTTCGTTTACGCCTGTCTCTTTTGCCCGCAGAAGCAACGAGGTATATAACTGTCGATTTGATTCCGCCTCTTTTTTTAAGAGGTTATACCGGACCATCTTTTGGTTTAAGTCCAAAAGGTTATTTATTTCCTCTTCAATCTTTTTATTGATTTCTTCTAATTGAGCTTTTAAAGCGATCATTATAGGATGTTTTTCTTTGTAGCGTTTACTGGTTTCAGCAATTTTTGTTTCTATCTTTGATTTATCTTTTTTTAGGGAATCTAAAGTAGTTTCACTCTTTTTTTCAATATCCGGCACAGTCACAATGCGGTTATCCTGAATATACTTGTTTAAAGCTTCCTCGGATTTCTCCACTCTTTTTTTTACATCATCTAACTGTTTTTCTAACCAACTTGCTGCTTCTTTGGTAGTAGTCGTACGTGTTTCTATATCATAGCGGATATATAGTTTTGCGTAACTGTTGGCAATAGTGGCTGCCCTCAAAGGATCCGTATCCTCTATATGTATTAAAATAATCTGGCTTTCCTTTAACGGTTCAACTTTAACTTTGGCCTGTAATGTCTCTATCGGGTCATCGATATTTTGAAATTCTGGGTCCCTGATTAAATGTAGTTCTTCAAAAACCAACTCTGCCAAAGCGCGTGAAGTTAAAATTTCATATTGCGTTTGATAAAATTGTTTATCCTGATAATATCTGTCAGTTACCTCTTCAAATTTGGTTACTTTTGGGGATTGTCTTTCAATAAGCAGGCTAACGGTAGCTTGATAAATTGGTTGGATTCTAGAAACAGATATAGCTACATAGGAAGGGATAATTATTAGGATAACGATGATCAGATTTATCCTTTTATAAATTATTTTAAGATAATCCTGTAAAGTTATCTCTTTTATTTCGGGATTAGGGAACATATTTTTAATTTAAAAGAAAGATTCCGGAACAAATACTATATCGCCAGGCAATAAAGTGATATCTTTACTTTTATCTCTGCCTTTTAAAATTGAGCCAACCGGCACACGGATAATTTTTCTATTGTTATTTTCTGTGCGGATAACATAAGTACCATTGGCATCAGCTACACTTGTAAGTCCACCTGCTAAAGCAATCGCCTCTACCGCTGTAATTGCCTTTTTTAATTCATAAGTCCCTGGACTTCTTACCTGTCCCAAAACAGAAATTTTAGAATATGTCTTTTCTTTTACCACTATTACATCCGCGGGTTTTAAGTATATATCCTGTATTTCATTCTCGTTTTTTAAGATCGAATCTATGGAGATAGGGATTGCTTTCTTTTCATTTTTTTCAGTACGGATAATATTTATTTCTGTGGTATTGGCTTTTTCTGTAAACCCTCCTGCCAAAGCAATTGCCTCGACCACAGTAAGTTTTCTTTTAAGTTCATAGGTACCGGGTGTTTTTACTTCTCCCAATACGGAAAATTTAGGATACTCTTTTACGTTCACGCTTACCTGGGGATTAACTAAGTAATCTTGCTGAAGTAAGTCGGTAATTTTTTTCTCCAGTTCTTTAGGAGTTAACCCACTAACAAAAATAGTGCCTAAAAGAGGAAAGGAGATTTCTCCGTTTGCCGATACCTTTACGGTTTTGGTTAAATCCGGTTCTTGATACACGCTTATTTCCAAAACATCGTATGCCGAGATACGGTATTCAAATTCTTCCTGTTGATTATTAACCTTTTGTTGGATTTCTTGTGCACAGATCGAATTTAACCCCAGAATCAAGCTTAAAAGAATTAAATTTATTTTTTTCATCGTTAAAAACCCATTCTTAACCCTAAGCTAAAACTATTATTTTTATAATCCGAGTTTATAAAGTTAGAATCTTTTTCTTGATGTGTATATTTTATATTTGATTGTAACCAACTTCGGAAACTATAACTTAAACCCAAGGAATACGTATAGAGATTGTCTTTTCTATTTGAATTGTTTTTGCTTTGAGAATAAGCAATTCCGATATCAGAATTTAAGCGCTGATTAAAAATATGTTGGTAGTTTAAAGAAAGCCCATTTTCTTTACTTGCTCCTTCGCCTGCATAAGAAGATTCGTTTATTTGACGCATTATTTTTAAGGCAAGATTATCTTTTGGTAAAAATCGGTAATTCAGGTTTACATTGACGGTAGTAGTGGCATAATCGCTACCTTCTTTATTATCTCTTTGTTGATAACCGAATTTTACCACTCCTTTGATTTTTTTTGTTATTTCACCCCTGATTCCTATCCCATATTTAAAGTAATCTGCATTACGGCTGGTAGAAGCGGTTTTCGTATATTCTATCTGTCCATAATTATATTCCCAAAATACTTCTGTTTTTGGCATTGCCGGCGGGATGATAAAACCGGTAATCCCAAAATTATGGTCAAAATAGTTATTGGTAGATTTAAATTCCTTTTCATAATTATAAGTGGTTTTTTGATAATCCAATTCGTAGCCTAAACGATTATAAGTTCTTTTATAGTTAAGTCCTGTATTATAAACGCTATATTCCGAGATTCCTTCTGTGCCGGATTCCAAAGAGGAGGTGGCAATAAGAACTTTTTCAAAGGCCTGTTTAATTTTTAAGATGCGTTTTCTTTGGCCTATTTGTAGTAAAAAATTTATATAAGGAGTCTGGGAATTTTGTTCAGAGTGCCTTAAATTGTTATATATATTGGTTCCTATGTCAAATTCTGTTTTCCATTTACTTTCCCCACCTTCTTTAGGGACAAATTTTATTCCCGGATTAAAAATATTGGTGATATCACTTTTGGGATTGTCTTTTGTAAGGTAGATATTATCGTTATATTCTGTATTTAAAGAAAAATAAGGAGAAATTTGAGATAAGATAAAAGAAAAAAATCCCGCCTTTTCCTTAGGGAGGGTAATTTTATTCTCCGCAGATTGGAAAGCTTCTAAAATCGCTTTTTCTCGAGATGTTTTAGCACTATTAAAAGATTTTTCAATTGCCTCCTGATTAAGCGCTTCGGCATAAGCTATTTTTGTTTCCCCAAGGAAGATGCTTATTATTATACAACAAAATAAAATTATGTGTTTTTTAAGCAACTTACTTTTGTTTGAATTGGATTTATTTATTAACCATAATTGATAAATTAATGGCAATAGAAAATAAGAGCGCTAACATCGATAGTTGCAGCCATAACATAGGATAAGTAGGAATAACTCTCCCGCCGCCTATTATTTTAAAAATAAGTGCCATTATGACCCCTATGCCTGCTAGCCCGATAAAAATTTTAGCCAATTTTTTCATTTATTCGCCTCCTTTTTTTCTATTTTTTCCCTCACATATTCTATGCGGTTTATAATTATATCGCGAAAAATATCTTCAATTTCCAAAAATTCTACTCCTGCTTTATATTTTTTGAGCTTATCTATTCTTTTTACCCATGCTATTTTGGCTATGCAAGGTATGGGTTGGGTGAGTTCAGGAAAATTAATATATATTTGAATTGTGCTATTTACGGGTATTTCTTCGTTAAGCAACAGGCAGACCCCTCCACCACCGATATCTTTAATGTGTGCAGTAATTAAATCGCTTTCCGGTTGGGAAATAAGGCGGTATTTTGCTAAATGATAGACATCTAGACGCGGGTATCTTCTTCTTTCTTTTACATTTTTTATCATATGTTTATAAATTTATATTTTTTAAATATACCAGAAAAAAATATCCGCGTCAAGGATTTTAAGCGACAATATTTTTATCAAAAATTAAAATTTAAATTTTTGTATGTAATAGCAATATAATAATACAATAAAAAACGATGCTTGACAACGATATTATTGCATTGTAAAATGTCTACGTAGTATACAAAGTTATCTGAGAAGTCTGTTAAAATTGCAGCAAAACGGTTTTTCCACCAACAAAAAAGTGGATATCCCTAT
>Ga0123519_10002820_pt1 | contig 29060 bp, 32 predicted proteins | sample YelNatPaOPRAMG02_FD_87396 | JGI IMG/M metagenome (GOLD analysis project Ga0123519, IMG submission 87396) | Hot spring microbial communities from Yellowstone National Park - Yellowstone National Park OP-RAMG-02 (version 2) | ecosystem: Environmental > Aquatic > Thermal springs > Hot (42-90C) ... | reverse complement strand
TTATCCCAGCTGAAAAACCAAGCATTCCATCAGTTATTTTCTTGCTTGGTCCCTTGAAGAAATAAACAACAAAAGCTCCAAGGGCAGTCATGCCCCATGTGAAGGTGGTTCCTAAAATTGTGTTGAGTAAAGGACTCTGGTTAACCAATTTTCTATTTTCTAAATTTGTTAAAGAAAACAAATTCTTCCAATGGTATTCTTGGTGGTCTTTCCTTTTCTGCAAGGATTTGTTTTTCGCTTAGATAGGGAGAAATCTTTGAAGAATGCTTCCCAACAATTATTAATGTAATAAGGTTCATATCCTCTGGAATTTCGAGAATCTTCTTTACCTCATCAGGATGAAATCCAGCAATTGGATGGGCAACAAGCCCAAGTTCTGTAGCTCTAAGGATTAAAAATGCGCAAGCCATTCCTACATCAAAGAGATAATACTCCCTTTCTTTAATAATACAATCCATTTCCTTTTTGCTAAAAACAGCAATTATCATTGAAGCATCATAGACCCATTCATTCCCTTTAGAAAGAGTAGGACGAAGCTCCTCCAACAATGATTTTTCATATACAAAAACAAATCTCCAGGGCTGGTAGTTGAAGCATGAAGGAGCGAGGCGGGCACACTCTGCAAGCTCTCTTATTAAATCCTCATTTATCTCAACAGGATCAAGAGAACGATAGGCTCTCCTTCTTTCAATTGCTTCTTTAACATTCATTTTAACCTCCAAAATTTATTTATTTGAGAGCCAAAGTAAAGGATTCTTAGGCTCATTTCCTTCCCTGATTTCAAAATATAAAGCTTTTTCTTCAGCCAAACCTGTGCTTCCAATCTTTGCAATTGTTTGCCCCATTTTTACTCTTTCTCCTTTACCTACAAGAATTGTTCCTAAATAGCCATAAATAGAGTAAATCCTATCCTGATGTTCAATTATAACAACATTTCCATATCCTTCAAAATAATCCGCAAAGATAACTTTCCCCCACCATATTGCCCTAACTTCCTCTTCCTCAGGAGATAGAACAATTCCTATGTTTTTCACCACTGTGTTGTATTTTTTGTTTTTGATAAGTCCAAATCTTTGAATAATCTTACCTTTAATAGGCCAGGGGAGTAAACCTTTCCTTTCACGAATGGAAGTAAGATTGTCGGAATACTTTTCTGGTTCAATTTCTTGAATCTTCTCAGTAATTTTATGGGAACTCTTTTCAATTTCTTCCAAGATTTTAATGTATCGGTTTTTTTCTTTCCTCAAATTTTCTATGATTTTTTTCTTTTCCTTCCTCTTTAAATTTAATACAGAAAGTTTTGACTCTTTTGATTTAATTGTCTTTTGATAGTCTTCACTTGCTTTTTTCAGTTCCTGCTCCTTACTTAGAACTTTTCTGTAAGCTAAGTTCAATTGGTGAATTCTATCTTTGCGAAGATTTGAAAGATAAATAATCCTTGAAATATCAGAGAAGGTGAGATTCTTTGGATTTGATAAAAAGATTTGAATAGGATTTATATATTTGAACATATAAATGGCACTGAAAACTTCCTTTAACTTTTTTTCTTCCTTTTCAAAATCCTCTTTAATTTTCTTTAACTCCATTTCTTTATTTTTTAAAAGCTCTGAAAATAACTTTTCTTTAGCTTTAAGCCCATCTATTTCTCTTTCAATTAGGAAAATTTCATAGTCAATTCTCTCGATTTCTTCAAGTTCTGACAGCTCCTTTCCTCTAAGCTCCTCAAGTCTTTTCTTTATTTTATCAACATCATGATTTTGAGAAAACAGAAGAGCTTGAAAGAGGAAGACAAAAATTAAAGATTTGGCAGATTTATTTATCATCTTTTGTAGGATCTTTTAAATGCTCCAACAAGATATAAACTTCCAGTTACGAGAAGGGGGAATGAAGTTGAACTAAGAGAAATTGCTTTTTCAAGAGCTTTTCCGAAATTCCTTTCAATTATAAAATCCCTTTTAAGAGATGCTCTCTTAACAATATTTTCAGGTTCCTCCCCCCTTATTTCTTCCACCTTTGTAAGAACAATTTTTTCAGCCTTTGGGAAAAGAATCTTTGAAATATTTTCTATATCTTTGTCCTTCATAGAAGCATAGAGCAATACAAAGGAAGGGATTCCTATCTCTTCAAGGGATATAAGGAGCTTCTTAATTGCATCGAGGTTATGGGCTCCATCAAGAATGATTTTTGGTTTACCATCAAGAATTTCCATTCTTCCTTCAATACTTGCATTTTCAATACCTTTCAAAATTGCATCTTTTCTTATATTAAATCCCCTCTCCCTCAAAATTTCAGAAGCCATTATGGAAATTGCAATGTTTTCTCCTTGAAATAGTCCATTTACAGAGGGGAATACCTCGTAATCATCCTTTAAAGTTTTTATTTGAAATCCCTTTTTTCCACCGGAAATTATTCTTTTAAAAGAGATTTTTTTATCATAGAGCCAGAAAGCCTCACAGCCCTTTTCATTGGCAATTTTTTTTATAACCTTCCATGCAGTTGGACTTTTCCCGCCAAAACATACTGGAACTCCCTTTTTTATAATTCCTCCTTTTTCAAAAGCTATTTCCTCTATTTTCTTTCCAAGATACTCAGTGTGGTCGTGGGAGATACTTGTAATAATACTTATCTCTGGAATTATAACATTTGTTGCATCGAACCTCCCTCCCAATCCTACTTCGATAACTCCAAAATCTATCCCTGAATTTTTAAAATACAAAAAGGCAAGACAGGTAAGAACCTCAAAATAGGTGGGAGTATCTTCTTTAAAATTTGAGAATCTTTCTTTGATTATATTGAGGAGACTTAAGAATTCCTTTTCTCCAATTAAGTTATCGTTAATTTTCACCCTTTCTCTTATATCCATAAGATGGGGGGATGTGTAAAGACCAACTTTATAGCCAGAGTATTGGAGTATCTTTGATAGAAAGTTGCAAACAGAACCTTTTCCATTTGTTCCTCCAACATGTATTGATTTGAAAAAATTCTGGGGGTTCCCGAAAATATTGGTTAATTTATTTATCCTATCAAGGGAAAGTTTTATCCTGAATTGTCCAAGGGAATCAAGGAATGAAATTGCTTCATTTATAGACAATTCTCACTATTCCCCCTTCTCAGGATATTTATTTAAGAGTAATCTAAGAATAAGAGATATTGTTGATTTCATTTTATTCCTTGGAACTACCATGTCAAGCATTCCGTGTTCAAGGAGGAATTCAGATCTCTGGAATCCTTTTGGGAGTTTCTCTCTAATTGTTTGCTCAATGACCCTTGGTCCTGCAAAGCCTATCAGGGCATTTGGTTCTGCAATGTTTAGATCTCCGAGCATGGCGAAGGAAGCAGTTACTCCTCCAGTAGTCGGATCTGTTAAGATAGAAATAAAGGGGAGCTTTGCCTCATCGAGCAAGGCAAGAAGAGCAGAAATTTTAGCCATCTGCATTAAAGAAAGAATCCCTTCCTGCATCCTTGCACCACCTGAACAAGAGATTGTTATGTAAGGAACTTTTTTCTCAAGGGCTCTCTCTATTGCCCTTGAAATCCTCTCTCCTACTACTGAACCCATGCTTCCGCCAATGAAGTTATACTCCATAGCTGAGATTATTACCGGGATGCCATCTATGGTGGTGGAAACATTAATTACAGCTTCGCTGGCACCAGATTTCTGCTCACTTTCCTTTAGCCTATCTTTGTAAGACTTTGTGTCAAAGAAGTTGAGAGGGTCAAGGGGTCTTATATTTTCATCCTCAACCTTCAAATCTCCATCCGAGAGAATTTCAATCCACTTTAAAGCGGGAATTCTAAAGTGTGCGTTGCATGCAGGGCAGACATTAAGGTTTGTTTCAATTTCTTTACGGTAAAGAATCTTTTTGCAAAAATTACATCTTACCCACAAATCACTCATTTAGATTTACCTAATAAATTAGTCTTATTTAGCTTCCCTGGGCTTCGCCCTCTTCTTTCTCGAATTCGTTCTCAACTCCGAGAAGAGTGCATGCTGCATCGTAAATCTGCCTTATAGACTTTTTTGTATTCTGGAGCTCCGCTAATTTCTCCCTTACTCTTCTTAGTTCTTCCTCAATCATGGCATCGATCTCTTTAATCTGTTTCCTTGTGTGTTCAAGGGTTTTTTTGTAGAAATTAATTTGTTCTTCTGTTAATGTTTCCTTCATGATACCTCCTATTGAATTATTTGAGGCGAAAGCCTCCTATTCTATATTTAGATTTAATCATTTTCTTTAAAATTTTACAAGAACGAGCATCCATGTTTTAACTCTCTTTCCCGATTTTAATGCAGGAGAAAATTTCCACTGCTTTACAGCTTTAATAGCTTCTTCATTCATTCCAAGAGTTTTTGAAACCCCTTTTACCAGTTTAACATCCATCACATCTCCAGTTTCAGAGATGAGAACATTTAAAAGGATCTCTCCGTGGGCAGAAGCTCTTTCAGCTGATAATGTTAATTTTGGTTGAACCCTTTTTATTGCAGATGGCTTTACATCTACTTCTTCAACTTTTAAGAGATCCCCCTCTTTTATAACAGGGGGTTGGGGCTTAACTTCTTCAATCCTTTGAGGTTTTGGCTCTTCTTTTTTCTCTTCAGCAATTTCTTGCTTTACAGTTTCTGAAGGCGGAGGAAGTGGTGGCGGAATAATCTCTTTTTGTTGCTCCTTATTTGCTTCATTCTCTACCTTCTCTGCAAATTTTTTTTCTTCTTTGGGTGGAGGTGGAGGGGTGATTTCCTTTTCAACTCTATAATATTCAGCTTTTTTCTGGGGTTCGGTTTTTAACTGTTGTTTTTGCACTTCCTTTGCTGGTTTCTCTGCAGGCTTTTCAGGAGGTGGAACCTCTTCCACCTCTTTCTTTTGCACTTCTATCTTAGGGGGTTCAAGAGGTTCTTTTACTTCTAAGGGTTTTGCTTCTTCCTTCTCAACCAATTTCGGCAGGGTTTCACTTTTTTTAAAAGATTGTTGGGCTCGAGATTTATTGACATGGGGAAGATAGAGAAAATTGTATAGTAAAAATCCAACTGCAAAGATCAGGATTACTATAAGAGCAAAAATTAAGGGTTTTGAAATTCTCTTTTTTTCCTCGGTTTCTTCAATGATTTTAAATACCTGATCAGGCTTTTTTTCTAAAATCTCTGGAGTCTTCAATATTTCTTTCTTTGGTAAAAATGCAAATTCCTCAGGAAAGAGTTCTGCCATGAATAATGAAAGCTCATGATTGTCTGGAATTGTCCTTCTTCTACTAAGAATGAACTTTTCAAGATCCTTTCTCATTTCAAGGGCATTTTGGTATCTTTCTGAAGGTTTAAACTTTAAGGCTTTTAAAATAATGCTCTCCAGTTGAGAGGGGATTTCGGGATTTAATTTTGTAGGTTTTACAACCTTTCCCTTTTGGACCCTCTCGAGAACTGCCATTTCACTTTCAGCCATAAAAAGTTTCTTTCCTGTTACCATTTCAAAAAGGACGCATCCAAGAGAGTAAATATCGGATCTTGCATCTATATCTTTGCTTCCTTTGCTCTGTTCAGGCGACATGTAAAGCATTTTGCCTTTTATTTGACCTGCAATAGTCTGGTGAAGTTTTGAAGAGGCTTTAGCCACACCAAAATCAGTAAGTTTAACCTCTCCCTCATAAGAGATAAGAATATTCTGGGGTGAGACATCCCTGTGGACAATTTTTAATGGTCTCCCAAAATTGTCATTTTTATTGTGGGCGTAATAAAGGGCATCGCAAATTTTCATTGCAATATAAGCTGAGAGCTCATAGGGGATGAGCTTACCTTTTGAGTTCAGGGTTTTAAGAATTGTCCTTAGATCCTTTCCGTGGACATACTCCATTGCAATAAAATATGTTCCTTCTTTTATGCCAAGATCCAGTATTTGAACAATGTTGGGATGGTTGAGCTGACTTGCAATTTTAGCCTCATCAATTAGCATTTCAATAAATTCTCTGTCTTCAGCAACATTTGGTAAAATTCTTTTTACAGCAACTGTTTTCTCAAAACCTTCAACTCCTTTCTTCTTTGCTTTGAAGAGCTCTGCCATCCCTCCAGAGGCAATTTTTTCCTCAATAATGTAGTCTCCAATAGTTTCTTTTGCTGGAATTTCAACCTTAATTTTTTCTCCCTTTTCCTCTAAAATTTGGGTTTTAATTTCAACTTTCTCTTCTTCAATTTTAGTCTCTTTTTTGATTTCTTCTAATGGTTTCTCTACAACTTCTTCGATCTTTTCCTCTTCTTTCTGAAATGGAGCTTCAGAAATAGGGAGTTTTTCTTTGCGTTCAGAGATTTTGAATGCTGATTTTTTTTCCTCTATTTCCTGGGAAGGTTTTACCTTTATTCCAAGCCCTGAAAGGGTTTCCTCCAGCTTCTTTTCCAGATCTTCTTCAGTTGATGGGGAAGTTTTCTGCATTATTTTCTCTTCCTTTTTCTGGAAAAATTGAAACTCTATTTTTCCCTCTTCTTTCTTTGGTTCGAGCTCCTTCAGAATGTTACCAAAAAGCTCTTCAGAGGTGACTTTTTTCTCCTCTTTAACCTTAAGAAATTCCTTTGTATCTGCTCTTATGGGTAATGTCTTAAATAGTTCTTCCTCTTCCTTTTTGAGAGCATTTCTTACTGTGTTAAGAAATTCATTTTCTTCAAAGGGATATTCTATGAAAGCAGTAGCTTGATACTTTGTTATTGCCTCTGACCTGAATTTTGCTCCTTTGTAAGTTCCTGTTACTATTATTACAGGAACATTACCTTTAGATTCTGTCCTTATTCTCTGACAAAGTTCAAATCCGTGAATCCTCGGAAGGAGCGCTTCTGTTATAACAAGGTCTGGTTTATCCTCTGTAAACATCTCATATCCTTCTGCTCCATCGAAGGCAACTATGACTTGATAACCCTCTCTTTCAAGGAGACTTTTTATCTCTTTTAACTTAAAAGCTTCGAAAAATACTAAAAGAATCTTCTTTTTCATCTTATTAACTCATAAATCAGTCTCATTTTAACAAACAAAATAAACCAATGTCAACCTTTTTTATCTTAACCTATAATTTTTTCTGTTTTCAACTATTTCCCTTCTTCAAAAATTATCGCTTCGAAAATTTGAATCTCTGCATCTTTTTTCCAACAACCCCGAGGAAGGTTTGCTTTCAGACAAGTCTGGTCAAGGAACTGTTCTCTATCCCATCCATATTCCACTGCAACTTGAGGAAGGAGTAAACCTCTTTTACCCTCTTTTGAAATCATTATACCATGTTTCCCCACTACAATTTCTTTTACATTTTCAATTTTTCTCAAAGGTGTGAGAACAGAAATTTCGAGATGGATATGGGGGAGCTCATCCTTAGAAAGGGGTCTGAACCTTGGATCTTGAGTTGCGGCGAGGATTCCAGCTTTCTGGACCCCTTCATAGAGGGGGAATAAGGGTTCTGTGAAACCTATACACCCTCTTAACATTCCATGTTCTTTTATTGTTACGAAAACTCCAGTTTTTGTTTTGAGAACAGGATCATCTTCTACTATTGGAATTATTTTCCCCTCTCTTACAAAGGACTCAATTGATTCCCTTGCAATTTTTAGAAGCTTTTCCTTCTGGCTCTTATCCAGCTTAAAACCTTCTGGTTTCTGCTCTTTTTCCTTTGAGTTTACAATTACTGCAGAATAGTATCCCACAACATTTGCCATGGGGACAGCATCTGATGAATCCTTGTAAGAAAGAGAAATAACCTTTTTCGCTCCTGCTTTCTTAAGAGCCATCAAAACTGCTACAACAGGGCCTCCTCCACACAGTTCTGCTCTTCCTTTATGGAATTCCCTCATTAAAAGTTCAGGATCAAATTTTTCGATAAGGGATCTTGTTAAAAGATCCACTCTTCTTGCCACATCTCTTGGATAATAATGGGAAAGGTCAGTGGAAGCAACAAGGAGAACATTTTTTGTGGAGATTACCTTGAATAAAGCATCGGAAAGAATTTTTATATTTTTTTCTGTTGGTCTTCCCATTACAATGGGAACAATAGGAACATTTCCAAGGGAAACCTGGATAAAGGGAAGTTGAACCTCAACAGAATGCTCAAGTCTGTGAGCTTCCTCATTAAAACTAAGGGATTTTTCTGAAGAGATTATTTCTTTAGCTATTTCCTCATGGATTTTAAGTTTACCAAGGGGGGTTATAAAGAAACCTTTTGGATATACTGAGGAACCATCAAAATCAACTCTGTGGGAGGGACCAATCACTATTACTGCATCAAAATTTTTCCCTTTAACAGCCTTATAAGCATATCCAGCTACGGGACCTGAATATATATACCCTGCATGGGGAGATATTATTCCTCTTATATCTCCTTTGATTTCAGGAAGCTCGGCGGATTCTATGAATTTTTCAACCATCTTGCGGAGCTCTGAGGGATCTGAAGGATAAAAGGTTCCACTTACCGCAGGTTGTCTTTCCTGAGGATTCATCTCAGAAAAAAATATGACAAACAGAATGAAAAAGGGTATGAAGTGCCTCATTTTTTCTCAATGGGGTCTCTTGGTGAGCTCCATTAATGTTATGGCAATCGCAAAGCCAAGACAAGCTATCACAAATCTCCATATGGTCAAAGGTGGGAAACCAAGAAACTGTTTATCGAGGGCTTTGATTATCAAGCCCACAATGAAAGCCAAACCTGCCAGAATTATTAAAATCCATGAAACTATTCTCATTTTTCACCTCCTGTCAATCAAAGGATATAAAAAACTTTCCTTCAAGTCAAGTTTTTAATAGGAGAGCCTAAAGAGAAAATTTAAATGGGGGAAAGCAAATTTTTTATCTTTACTTCTTTTCCTTGTTGTGTTATTATACTTTCTTGGAAATTACCAATTTAAAGGAGGAAAAGTGGATTTAGAGAAAGAAAGTAAACAAAGCTTGATAGAAAAATTTGGTATTCATTCCAAGGATACCGGTTCTGCAGATGTTCAGATAGCTCTTCTAACAAAGAGGATAAACCACTTAACCGAGCACCTTAAGGTTCATAGAAAGGATTATCATACAAAAATGGGATTGATGAAACTTGTTGGAAGAAGAAAGAGGTTAATGGAATATTTAAAAAGGGAAGATCCTAAAAGATTTTCAGTCCTTGTTAAAGAACTTGGATTGAAGGGTTAAAAACCCTTGAGGAGGGAATAGTGCCAGAAATAGTTGAGATGGAATTAGGGGGAAGAAAACTGTCAATAGAGGTTGGTTCTGTTGCAAAACAGGCAAATGGTTCTGCCCTTGTTCGTTATGGAGATACCGTTATGCTTGTTACCGCGACTTCCAAGGAAGAACCCAATGAGGAAGCTGATTTCCTTCCTTTGATTGTGGATTATAGAGAGAATACCTATGCAGCAGGTAAAATTCCTGGAGGTTTTTTCAAAAGAGAGGGGAAACCATCTGAAAGGGAGATTCTTGTCAGTAGACTTATTGACAGACCAATAAGACCTTTATTTAAACCAGGTTATAATTATGAAACTCAGATTGTAGCCTTACTTCTTTCTGCTGATTTGGAGAATGAGCCAGATACTCTTGGAATAATAGGTGCTTCCACAGCGCTTCTCGTTTCAGAGATTCCCTTTGACACTCCAGTGGCAGCAGTTAAGGTTGGTATTGTTAATGGTGAGTTTAAGCTAAATCCAACTATTGATGAGCTAAAATCAAGCCCTCTGAATCTGGTTGTTGCAGGTACAGAGGAAGGGGTTGTTATGATAGAGGCAGGAGCGGTAGAAATTGATGAGAAAATTATGGTGGATGGAATAAAATTTGCCCATCCATATATAAAAAAAATAATAGAGTTGGAAAAGGAGCTTTACACGAGGGTAAATCCATCTAAAAGGTCCTTTACTCCTTTAACCTTTGATGAAGAAAAGTTAGCAGAATTGAGGAATAGAATAGGAGATGAACTCCTTTCAGCTATTAGAACTCCTCAAAAAAAGGAGAGGGAAAAGCTTACAAATGCAATTCTACAGGGACTTCTTGCTGAAATTCCTGAGGAGGAAAAAGAAAAAAGGAGAGAAGTTGAAAGGTATTTCCATGAACTTAAAAAGAGGATATTTAGAGAGGATGTATTAATAAATAAGAGAAGACCTGATGGAAGAGGTTTCAAGGATATAAGACCAATTTCAATAAAAGTTGGACATTTACCGAGAACTCATGGTTCCTCCCTTTTTACAAGGGGTGAAACCCAGGCTCTTGTTACTGCAACCCTTGGAACTTTTGAAGATGTTCAGAGGCTCGACATACTGGAGGATGAGAATGCTGTGAAGAGATTTATGGTTCACTACAATTTTCCCCCTTTCTGTGTTGGTGAGGTTTCATTTTTGAGGGCACCCGGGAGAAGGGAGATTGGGCATGGAGCCCTTGCTGAAAGAGCCCTTGTTCCTGCAATCCCTGATGAGGATGTTTTCCCATATACCATAAGAATTGTTTCTGATATTCTTGAGTCCAATGGTTCATCCTCAATGGCTACAGTTTGTGGAGCAACTCTTGCTTTAATGGATGCAGGGGTTCCTCTAAAAATGATAGTAGCAGGAATTGCAATGGGTTTGGTCATTGAAAATGGGAACTGGGTTACCCTTACAGACATCGCAGGTCTTGAAGATCATTACGGAGATATGGACTTCAAAGTTGCTGGAACAAGGAATGGGATCACTGCCCTTCAGATGGATATTAAAGTAAAAAATGTTACCTTTGATATAATTGAGTCTGCCTTAATGCAGGCAAAGGAAGCAAGGCTTCAGGTTCTCGACAAAATGCTCGAGGCTATTCCTGAACCGAGAAAGGAAATTTCTCCCTATGCACCAAGAATTGGTATTATTGAAATAAACCCAGATAAGATAAAAGATCTTATTGGACCTGCTGGAAAAACTATAAAAGGGATAATAGAGAAAACCGGTGTAAAGATAAATGTTGAGAATAATGGTAAAGTCACAGTTGCTGCGCCTGATCCAAATTCTCTGGATGAGGCAATGAGATTGATAAGAGAGATTATAATGGTGGAGGAAGTGGAAGTAGGGAAGATATATAAAGGGAAGGTGAAGAGAATTGAAGATTATGGAGCATTCCTTGAGATAAGACCTAATGTAATTGGACTTCTTCATATATCGGAAATGGCAAATTATAGAATAAGGAATGTAAGGGATATTGTGAAGGAAGGACAGGAGCTTGAGGTCAAGGTTATAGATATTGATGAGTTTGGAAGGATAAAGCTTAGTAGAAAAGCCCTTCAACCATCTCCTCCTTCTAAGCCCCAGAGAACTTACAACAAAAGTGGTCAGGAAAAAAAGAGAAGAACCTATTCTCCATTTTCAAAATTATGAATTTCGTAAGAGCGCAGAAGGGACTAACTCTGGTTGAGCTTCTTGTTACTCTTGCAATCCTTGCAATTCTTTTAGCTGCTGTTTACCCAATGGGGAAAATGGCAGTAAAGAGGGAAAAGGAAATTGAGTTGAGAGAAGCTTTAAGGACAATAAGAGAAGCCATTGATGAGTACAAGAGACTTGCAGATCAGGGAAAAATAAAGGTTGAGCCTGATACTGAGGGATATCCTCCCAATTTAAAAGTTCTTGTCGAGGGTGTGGAACTTATAGGAGAAAAAGGGAAGAAGGTAAAATTTTTGAGAAAAATTCCCTTAGATCCAATGACAAATTCAACGGATTGGGGGTTGAGAGCTTATCAGGATCCTCCAGACTCTACAGTTTGGGGTGGAAAGAATGTATGGGATGTTTACACAAAAAGTGAGGATATTGCCCTTGATGGGACAAAATATAAAACATGGTAAAAAATCATAGAAAAATTTCAAAAGGATTCACTTTAATTGAACTTCTTGTAGTTATGGCTTTAATTGGAATAATTGCCTCCATCGCTCTTCCCCAGTTCAAAGGAACAACCAAAAGGGCAAGGGAGATTGTTTTAAAGGAGAATTTATATCAGATGAGAAAGGTTATAGATCAATTTTATGTTGACAAAAAAAGGTATCCAAAGTCATTACAAGAGCTGGTTGATGAGGGGTATTTGAGGACAATTCCTGAAGATCCAATAACAAGATCCAAGGAAACCTGGGTTTTAATAAGGGAAGAGCCCAAGGAAAATGAATTTCTTCTGGAAGAGGAGAGGGGAATAATTGATGTTAGAAGTGGCTCAGACAAGATCTCTTCAGAGGGAACCCCTTATTCCTCCTGGTAGTAGGAAAATCTTTTTTTAAAAAAATGATAGAAAAATATAAAAATTTTTTTTCTAATCGCTCAGATTCAAAAGGATTAACCCTTTTAATTCTTTTAATATCCCTTTCAGTAATGGAGATCTTTCTTTTGCTTTCCTATATTCCCTGGAGAACCGTTATAAAGAGGGAATTGGAGAAGGAACTCATTTTTAGAGGGAATCAGTATGTTGAGGCAATAAGAATATATCAAATGAAAAATCCTGGGAGATTCCCTTCAAAACTTGAAGAACTTCTTGAGAATAAATGTATAAGAAAGCTTTACAAAGATCCTGTTTCAGAAGATGGAGAATGGGACATAATAGTGCCTTCAATGCTCACTGGTTCAGGGGGTGAAAGGGGAGCAGTCCAGAAGATTGTTATTATCCCTCATAAACTGATAAAAAAATACCCTCAACCAATTCAGATAATTGGAGTTGTGAGCTCTTCTCCTGAAAAATCCTTTAAAATTTATTGTGGAGGAGAAACATATAACAAATGGTTCTTTTATTATGGAAGAAAATGTGAGATAATTCCATCCTACGAGTATTTTAAACCAAAATGAGAGAGATTCTTATTGTATCAGGAGAAAGTTCTGGAGAGTTTTATGGAGCGGGATTGGTAAAGGAATTGAAGAAAATTTCTCCAGATCTTAAATTCTTTGGGGTTGGCGGAAAGGAAATGAGAGATGAGGGAGTGGAGCTAATTTTTGGAATAGAGCAACTTTCAATAATTGGAATCCTTGAAGTAATTCCTCATCTTCTTAGACTATCCAGAATTAAAAAGGAAATTTTACTCCAAACGGAGAAAAGAAAACCGATGTGCGCTATTTTGATTGATTCTCCTGACTTCAATTTGAGACTTGCAAAGGAGCTTTACAAAATTAATATTCCTGTAATTTATTTTATAAGCCCTACTATTTGGGCATGGAGAAGGGGGAGAATAAAAACAATAAAGAGATATGTTTCTTTGTTATTGATAATCTTCCCCTTTGAAAAGGATATTTATGAAGGCTCTGGAGTAAATTATATCTTTATCGGACACCCCCTTAAAGATAGGGTCAAAATTGAAATGGGCAGAGAGGAATTAAGGAAAAGTTTAGGATTAGAAAACGGTTTACCAGTAATTTCTCTCCTTCCAGGTTCAAGAAAATCGGAGATAAAAAACCATCTACCAGTTTTGATTGATTCTTTGAAGGAACTTAGAAAGAAAATTGATTTTAAAGCCTTTTTAATAAAAGCTCCTGGGATTTCAGAGGATTTTGTTAAAAGATATGTAGGGGATTTTGAGATAGATATTGTTCAGGATGATCGTTTCAAAATAATGGCTTGTTCAGATATAGCCCTTGCATCCTGTGGAACTTCAAATCTTGAGCTTCTCCTTCTTGGCGTTCCCTTTATTGCCTTTTACAAAATATTTCCATTAAGTTATCTTATTGTAAAATCCATGGCAAAGGTAAGACATGCAAGTATTGTGAATATTCTTGCAGGGAAAGAGCTTATACCTGAGCTTTTACAGTCAAAATTTAACAAAAAAAATGTTATAGAAAAAGTTCTTTTCCTTCTTAACTCCCAAAATAAAAGGGATGAAATAAGAAAAGAGTTTGAATTTATAAAGGCAAGCCTTGGTGAGGGAGATGCTCTTTCAAAAGGAGCAAAGGCAATAGTTGAATTTTTGGGGATAAAATGAAAATTTTTATTACTGGAGTTCAAGGTTCTGGTAAGTCAACCCTTTTTAAAATTCTAACTTCAGCGGAAGAGGGAACAAACTCCTGGGTTTCAGAAATTGTTGATAAAAGGATTGATTCCCTTCATAAGTTGTATCCTGATAAGAGAATTACGGGAATTAAGTTTGAGTATCATGATCTTCCACCTATTCCAGAAGGAGGTAAGGCCCTTTCCCAATATCTTGATTCTTTGAAAACTGCTGATTTGATTATTTATGTAGTAAAGAGCTTTGGCGAGGATAGCTTCCTTGAGATAATTAATATGTTTGAAGAAGAGTTAAGGATAGTTGATCTTGCTGTTCTTGAAAATTCGATACTCAATCTTGAAAAGGATTTGAAGAAAATGAAAAGCACTGAAAAGGAGAGGGAATATGAACTTTTGTTAAAGTTAAAAGATGAGGTTGAAGCTGGTAAGCCAATAAGGGAATTCCCTTTTAAATCGGAGGAGATAAAGTTTATAAAGGGATTTGCATTCCTTTCTTTTAAACCCATTCTTTATGCATTAAATTTAAGGGAGAACGAGATTCAAAAAATATATGATGAGAGTTTGAAGATAAAAAAGAAGGGATTTTTAACAGTTCCCTTTTCAGGTAGATTGGAACTTGAAATCTCTCAATTAGATTCTGAGAGTAGAGAGGAGTTTATGAGGGAATGGGGTTTAATGGATTATGCTAAGGAAAGGATAGAAAGTTCGATTATGGAATGTATGGAACTGATAATATTTTATACAATAGGGAAGGATGAGATCAGAGGGTGGTTAATACCATCAGGGACAAAAGCTATAAAAGCTGCTGGAGCAATTCACACAGATATGGAAAAAGGTTTCATAAGGGCTGAGGTTATCTCCTTTGAGGAGCTAATGAAAATAGGTTCTTTAAAAGAAGCAAAGGAACATGGAATGATTAGAATTGAAGGGAAAGATTATTTAGTAAAAGATGGAGACATAATTTACATAAGATTTACATCGTGAAAGGGAGGAAATTCATAAGTTGGAGAATAGATTCAATTTCAGTGTCATTAAAAGGGACAAAAAATCGAGGGCAAGAGTAGGTATTATAAAAACTCCCCACGGAGATATTCATACTCCAGCCTTTGCCCCAGTTGCGTCTCAAGGAGCTGTAAAAGCAATAATTCACAAAGAACTTGAGGATTTGAATGTGGAGATAATAGTTAGCAATGTTTACCATCTTTTCGTCCGTCCAGGTATAGAAATAATTGAGAGAATGGGAGGCCTTCATAATTTCATATCATGGAAAAGGGCAATAATGACTGATAGTGGAGGCTTTCAGACTTATAGCTTATCTGCCTTAAGAAAAATAGACGAGAGTGGTGTTAGATTTTCCTCCCACACTGATGGAAGGAAGTTTATCTTGAGCCCTGAAGATGTTGTAAACATTCAGCTTAAACTTGGCTCTGATATAATTATGGTTCTCGACTGCCTGATTCCCTACCCCGCTCCAAAAGAAGCTGTTAAAAAAGGGGTTGATTTGACAATAAAATGGGCTGAGAGATCAATGAAGGTTTGGAAAGAGGTGGAAAATCACAAAAGTGGAATTTTTGGGATAATCCAGGGAGGGATTGAAAGAGATTTTAGGCTTAAGTGTCTTGAAGAGCTTATGAAACTTGATTTTTCAGGTTATGCCCTTGGAGGTTTGTTCGTGGGTGAGCCGAAGGATGATTCTATTGAGGTAATAGATTATCTTACCTCCTCAATCCCCGATAAATACCCAAGATATTTAATGGGTTCAGGGACTCCAGAGGATATATTTACAGCAGTTGAAATGGGGGTTGATCTATTTGACTGTGTTCTTCCAACAAGGAATGCAAGAACAGGGACACTATTTACCTACAAGGGGAAAGTTCTCATAAAGCAGGCTCGTTATGCAGAAGATCCTGAACCAATTGATCCAGATTGCCAGTGTTATACATGCAGAAATTTTTCGCGAGCCTACCTAAGACATCTCTTTAAAGCGGATGAGTTGAATTCCTTTATTCTCAATACAATTCACAATCTTTATTTTTATCTTGACATAATGCAAAAAATAAGGCAAAGTATTTTATTTGACAGTTTTGAAAATTTTAAAAAGGAAGTCCTAAATGGACTGAAGGAGAGATAAATATGATATCAAATTTATATGCTCAGGGTGCTGGTCAGGGACAACAGAGCCTTCTTTCCATGTTGATCCCCTTTATTCTAATTTTTGCGGTTTTTTATCTCATAGTTATCCTTCCTGCAAAGAAGAGACAGAAACAACATCAAAAGATGGTTGAGAGTTTAAAACCGGGTGACAAGATAATTACTGCAGGAGGGATATATGGGGTTGTAACAGGAGTAAAAGAAGACAGAATAGAGATAAGGATTGCTCCAAATGTCAAAATCGAAATAACAAAAGGCTCGGTAGCAGCATTGGTTGGTAAGGAGGAATAAAAATGGGGAAAGATACATGGAAATGGATCCTTACTTTAATTGTAGTGGTAGGAGCAATATACTTAGCCTATCCTCCTAAGGAGAAAATAAGGCTGGGTCTTGATCTCAAAGGGGGAATGCATCTTCTCCTCCAGGTTGTGACCGATGATGCAATAAAAATGGAGTCCGACCATGTAGTTCTAAGATTACAGGATTTATTTAAAGAAAAAGTCATAAAGTTCTCAAGAATATTTAGGGAAGAGGATCCAAAGACAATAATTATTGAAGGTATCGATCCATCCCAAGAAAGCTTAATAAAGGATGCAATTGATCAGTTTGCCAACGAATGGGATTCCTCAATAAGTGGAGATCGTGTTAGACTTACTTTAAAACCCAATGTGGCAGTTTATATTAGGGAGATGGCAGTTAATCAGGCAATAGAGACAATAAGGGGGAGGGTAGATGAACTTGGTGTTGCTGAACCTGTAATTCAAAAGCATGGTGCTGATAGAATCCTTGTTCAACTTCCTGGGGTTGACAATCCTGAAAGAGTAAAAAGAATTATTCAGAATACTGCCTTACTCGAACTGAAACTCGTTGTTAAAGGACCTGCTGAGAGCAGGGAGGAACTTCTTAAAGACTACAACGGCGTTGAGCCTCCTGATATGGAAGTTGTTAAATCTGATCCTGTTAAAAGCAGGGTGCAGGGATACTACCTTGTGAAAAAGGTTGCAGCAATAACTGGAAAGGATATTAGAAACGCAAGGGTTGGAAAGGATGAGTTCAATCAACCAGTTGTTAATTTTACCCTTTCCAACCAGGGAGGAAAGATTTTTGAAAAGGTTACATCAGAGAATATTGGGAAGCCCCTCGCAATCATTCTGGATGGAAGAGTAATTTCAGCTCCTATAATAGAAGCTGTTATAAGGGATGCGGGAAGGATAACAGGACATTTTACACCCCAGGAAGCAGAGGATTTAGCCATTGTTCTCCGTTCAGGAGCTCTTCCTGCAGGAATAAAATATCTTGAAGAGAGGACAATTGGTCCTTCCCTTGGGATGGACTCAATAACAAAGGGATTGAGAGCATCGGTTATCTCTTTGATTATAGTTATGGCTTTTATGATTTTTTATTACAGATTATCTGGTCTCAATGCAGTAATTGCTCTAATTTTGAATATGATAATTCTTCTCGGAGTTATGTCATACTTTAAAGCAACTCTTACTCTCCCTGGAATTGCAGGTGTTGTCTTAACAATTGGTATGGCAGTTGACGCCAATGTTTTGATATTTGAAAGGATAAGGGAGAATTTAAGGCTTGGGAAATCCGTTAGAGCATCTGTTCCAGAAGGTTTCAGAAAGGCATGGGTAACGATCCTTGATTCAAACTTAACAACAATTGTGGCTGCAATATTTCTCCTTCAGTTTGGAACTGGGCCTGTTAAAGGTTTTGCTGTTACTTTAATAATTGGTATAGTGGCTTCTCTTTTCACTGCAGTTTTTGTTTCAAGAATGATATTTGATTTTGTCCTTTCAAGTAAGAAAAAACTCGAAAAGCTTAGCATATAGGAGTCGAAATGATTGAATTTTTCAAAACACCAAATATAAATTTTCTAAAATACAAGTATCATGCCTTTGCCCTAAGTGGAATAATTATAATATGTGGATTGATTACATATTTTATCAGGGGTGGTTTCAATTACTCAGTTGATTTTACAGGTGGAATTCTCGTCCAGGTAACTTTCAAAGAAAATATTAGCACAGGAAAAGTTAGAGCATTGCTTGCGAATGCTGGTCTTGGAGACTGCACAATTCAGAGATTTGGAGAGAGGAACGAATACATAGTTAAGGTTCCATTACCTGAGAAGAAAAGGGGAGAACTTGAAGTAGGAACAGAGGAACAGAATGTGATTGCAACAAAAATAATGAGTGTTCTAATGAGTCCTGAGGATAGAAAAAAGATAGTAGAGGGTTTTGTTAATTTAAATGCAATTTCAACTTCTGAGCTCAAATCTTTACTAAGGGAGAAATTGTCAGAGGAAGAGGCTGAAAAGGTTGCTGAAAAAATAATGAAATATAGAAATGAGCATAAAGGGATAATAATTGATTTTTCTGAGCTTGAAGGCATTGGAATAGATAAAAACATTGTTGAATTCCTTAAAAGCAAGACATTTCTTGGTTCTGTTGCCCAGACAAGGCTTGAAGCAGTTGGTCCAAGGGTAGGGAAGGAGTTGAGAAAAAAAGCTACCCTTGCAATAATTTGGTCTCTCCTTGCCATGCTTGTTTACATTGCATTCAGATTTAAATTTCAATATGGCTTATCTGCTGTTTTGACTTTGACTCACGATGTTCTTATAACTCTTTCTTTTATTCTCTTTTTTAACAGGGAGATTTCCCTTGAAGTGATTGCAGCTCTTTTAACCATAGTTGGTTATTCTATTAATGATACAATAGTTATCTTTGATAGGGTCAGAGACAACTTAAAAATAATGAAGAAAAGTGATTTTGAACAGATCTTAAACACTTCAATAAACCAGACCCTTTCAAGGACAATTTTGACTTCTTTAACAGTATTTTTTGTTGTTATAGTACTATTCCTTTTTGGAGGAAGGGCTATTAATGATTTTGCCTTTACTTTACTTGTGGGTGTTATAGAAGGCTCATATTCAACAATATATCAGTCCTGCCCCTATGTCCTCCTTTGGGAAAATCTTTTTGGAAAGAGGCATCATGGTAAAAAATAATTTGTTGAAAATAATAAAAAATTATCATATAATTTTTGTGGAGGTTTGATATGTTTGAGGAATGGTTGATTGTATCAGGAAAGAAAAAGGGAGGGACAAAAAATAGATGGATAACTTTCCCAATAGCATTACTTCTTCATGTTATTCTAATAGGGATTGCTGTCATTGTTCCATTGATAGCCACTCAGAATCTTCCTCAATTGTCTGTTACAACAGCATTTCTTGCACCTCCACCACCTCCACCACCACCTCCACCACCACCTGCTAAAAAATCAAAATCTGAAACCAAGACCGAGGAAGTAAAAGAATCAAAGCCAGTTGAACCTGGAAAATTTGTTGCTCCCGTTGAAATTCCTGATGTAATTTCTGAAGAGGATGTTTCAGATATAGCTATTGAGGGAGGAGTTGAGGGAGGAGTTGAAGGAGGAGTAATAGGAGGAGTAATAGGAGGAGTTGTTGGAGGAGTAATAGGAGGAGTTGTTGGAAGTGAAGTTGAGCCACCAATAAGAGCAGGAGGAGAGATTAAGCCACCAAAACTGATAAAGAAGGTTGAACCAGTTTATCCGCCGATCGCTGTACAGGCAAGAGTTGAGGGTGTTGTAATTCTTGAAGCTACAACTGATATTTACGGAAGGGTTCAGCATATAAAGGTTCTTAGATCAATTCCTCTACTCGATCAGGCAGCAATTGATGCTGTTAGGCAGTGGGTTTATGAGCCTCTCATAATTGGTGGAAGGCCAAGACCTGTTATCTTTACGGTAACAGTTACTTTTAAGCTTCAAAAATGAAAAAAAACATTAATATAGAAAAGGAGGTAAAAAAATATGCAGTTCGGAATTATTGAACTGTGGCAACATTCAGGATGGTTAGCGAGGATTGTTGTTATAATTCTCCTAACCCTTTCGGTTTGGACAATTGGTGTAGGGATTGAGAGAATAATTGTTTACATGAGGGCAAGGAATCAGTCCAGAAAGTTGGCTCCCCTTGTTGCAAAACTTCTGAAGGAAGGGAAAATTTCAGAAGCTCTTAATCTTACCACCAAGAAGGATTACAAAGGCTCTCACCTTGCAAAGGTTATATTTGCTGGCCTTCAGGAGTATCTCAATCAGAATCAGGGCAATGTAAAGCCTGAAGAGAAGATCGAGGCTTCAAAAAGAGCTATTGAAAGGCAGATTGCTGTTACTGTTCAGGATTTCAGAAAGGGACTCAATCCTCTTGCAACCATTGGTTCAACAGCACCCTTTATAGGACTTTTCGGGACAGTTTTTGGCATTATCAATGCCTTCCATGGAATGTCTGTTACAGGATCAGGAGGAATAGGAGCAGTTGCTGCTGGTATTGCTGAGGCATTAATTACAACAGGAACAGGGATTGGAGTTGCAGTAATAGCTGTCTGGTTCTTTAACTTCCTTCTCAATCAGATTGATGTCTTTACTGCAGAGATGAACAATGCCTCATCAGAACTTATTGGGTATTTCATTCAGAAAGAAGGAGTTTAGTCTATGGGTGTTGAAGTAGGCGGAACCAAAGATTTCAAATCTGAACCTAATGTGGTTCCCCTCTGTGATGTTCTTCTTGTCCTTCTCATAATTTTCATGGTTGTAACCCCGATGCTCCAGAAGGGGGTTGATGTCAGACTTCCAGAAGCCTTCAATACCGTTAACCAGCCTGATCCTGCTAACCAGGTTGTGCTGGCAATTAAATACAACAAGGATATCTATCTCAATCAGGAAAGGGTCACAAAGGACAATCTTAAACAGAAAATTGAAGAAGCTTTCGAGAACAGAACAGACAGGACCCTCTATCTCAAAGCTGATATAGAGTTGGAGTACGGAGAGATACTTCCCCTAATCAATATAGTCAGGGAAGCTGGCATTGAGATTATCGGAATAGTTACAGAGAAGAAAGCAGCTTCCGAATAGAAATTTCTTTAGATAAAAATTGAGGGGCTCCTGAAAGGAGCCCCATTTTATTTAATAGGAATTAAAAAAAATTTAGTATAGTTCCCTAATAAGAACATTTTCTGAACTTTTTTCTATATCTTATTTTCTTGAGAAATAGCAGGGGAGAATAGATGATGGAGAGGGTTAGGTGAAGGAGAAATGAACTTCAGAAGTGATGTCCTTTGAAAACCAAACAATTACATTTAATTTACATTAAAATTTTTACCAGCAAGAACTTTAAGGAAACTTGGAAATATTGATACCTTTACCTCTTCAAAATCCCTACCTGTTTCACCATCATAATGGGAAGGAACAGGACGGGAAAACTTAATGTGTACATTTTTAATGGAAAAGGATTTATATATTGGAAGAGTGTGAATCTGTCCAGAGAAGAGAAAACCAAGCTTTGTAAGAGCTTCGAGAAAAGGTATTTTTCGAAGGAGGCATAATTCCAATTTTCCATCTTTGGGAGAGGCAAAGGGTGCTATTATAGCCTTTCCACCATACTCCTTGAAATTTGCTAAAGCCACAATCATCACTTTGTCCTTGTAAAGGATGTCCTCCCCTTCAACTTCAACCTCAAAAGGTTGGAAATAGGAATATTCCTTTAATCCACAATAAACATATTTGGCAATTCCTCTTGCCTGGGGAAGATAAGAATTGAATTCTCTCGCTATTTTTGCATCAAAACCAAAACCCGCAACATTGAAAAAATAGATCTCATCCATTTTACCAACATCTATAAAAGTTTCTTTCCCATTTTTTATAACCTCGAGGGCTTTTCTTATCTCGAGGGGTATTTTCAAACCCCTTGCTAATCCATTCCCTGATCCTCCTGGAATAATTCCAAGGGTAACATTACTTCCCAAAATAGCAGTGCCTACCTCATTTATTGTGCCATCTCCTCCAAAGGCAACAATTATATCGAAATAATCTTTCCCTTTTTTTGCAATGGTGTGATTTTCTCCTTTTGAATTGGAGAATTCTATGTATACCTCTTTAAAATGTTTTCCAAGCTCCCTCTCAATTATTTTTTTGTAGTTATGCTTCCTCCCAATTCCAGCTATTGGATTTGCTATTACAAGAACTCTTCTACTATCCATCATTATGAGATTTTATAAGATTTAATATAAAATTTCAATTGAGGTATAATTATCTCTGGTAAATTGAGATGATTAATTTCATCCTTGTATACAAAATAAGAAGAAAAATAAAGAGCATCCTGAAAGAAAAAGAGAAGAAGGGTGAAATCAATTTTTCTAACACATGCCTGGATTGCATTGTAAACGAGATAGCATGGGGAGTTTACTATTTAATAAAGGAAAAGGAAAAAGATTCAAAAGAGGATGATTTTATTGATTGAATCCTCGCAATATGGTATAAAAAGAAACTAAATGAAAATACCAAAAGGATTTAAAATCTTATTGGGAATTTTGGTTTTTCTAATTGTGATGGGAATATCTGCAATGGTTACCATTATATTCTTAGTTAAGGGAGAAGAAGAAGTAGAAGTTCCTGACCTTTCAGGAAAGAATATTGAGGAGGCTATAGATATATTAAGTCAGAAAGGACTTTTCATGAAAAAAATAACTCAGTTTCACCCTACTGTTCCTGAGGGGAGAGTGATTTCTCAGGATCCTCCTCCAAAAACAATGATAAAAAGAAACAAAAAGGTAAAGGTTTATATTTCTATGGGTGCCATGAGAGCATTGACTCCATCCCTTGTCGGAAAAAGTTTAAGAGCTGTTGGGATTGAAATTTCCGAAAGGGGTTTTAATATTGGTTTCATATCCCAGGTATCCCATGAAGAAGAGCCTGGGGTTATAATTGCTCAGGAGCCAATGCCCGATTTAGAGGTTGAAAAGGGTACCCCGATAAATCTGCTTGTTTCAACAGGTATGAAGGAAGATGAATGGGTAATGCCAGACTTGATTGGCAAACGAGTTGAGAAGGTGGTTCCCTGGCTTGAGGTGAATGGCTTTAGAATATCTCCCATAAAGAACATACCCTATGCTGGAATTGAGAAAGGAATTATCCTTAGGCAAATACCTCTTCCTGGCTGGAAACTTAGGAAATCCCAATTTATTTCCTTAGAGGTAAGCTCTTGATAATACCTTCAATCCTTTCCGCTAACTTTTCAAGAATTGCAGAATCGGTCGAAATGATGTTAAAGGCTGGAGCAAGAACATTTCATGTGGATATAATGGATGGACATTTTGTTCCAAATCTTACCTTCGGACCCGAGCTTGTTAGAGCTTTAAAAAGGGAGTTTGATCTGGTTCTTGATGTTCATCTGATGGTTGATAACCCGATTGAGGTTTTCGCATGGTTTGAAAAGGCTGGCGCTGATTGGATTTCCTTTCACATTGAAGCAACTCCCCATTCTCACAAATTAATAAATATGATAAAAGAAAAAGGTAAAAGAGCTGGGATTACTCTAAATCCTTCAACTCCTGTTGAGATAGTATATCCCATTATTGATGAAGTAGATTTTGTCCTTATTATGTCTGTAAACCCTGGTTTTGAGGGGCAAAAATTTATTCCTTCAACCCTTAAAAAGATTCATCAGTTAAAAGATTATATAGAAAATATGAAGAAAGGTCCTGAAATTCAAGTGGATGGAGGAATAGGACCAGATAATTTAAGGGATGTCCTTTCTGCAGGAGCAAACCTAATTGTTGCAGGATCATCAATATTCAAAAGCAATGATCCTGTTTCAACCTTCAAATTAATGAAAAATATGGAAGAAGAATTTAGGGGAAAATGAGATTTATTGTTTCCGGTTGTGCAGGTTTTATAGGCTCTCATCTTTGTGAATATTTAACAAATTTGGGATATAAGGTAACTGGGATCGACTCCTTTTCTGATTTTTATCCAAGGGAATTTAAAGAGAAAAACATAGAAGGGCTTCTTAAAAGCCCCCTTTTTGATTTCATAGAAAAAGACATGCTTGAACTTCGACTTGAAGAAATCTTCGAAGAATATGATGCTATATTTCATCTTGCAGCACAACCTGGGGTGAGGACAAGCTGGGGGAAAAATTTCGATTACTACATCAAAGATAACATCATTCTAACCCAGAGAATCCTTGAAGCATTAAAAGGATTGAAGGGGAAAAGATTGGTTTTTGCATCATCCTCTTCAGTCTATGGAGATTCTAAAATGCTCCCATTTAAAGAGGATGGACCCCTTTCCCCAGTTTCTCCCTATGGTGTTACAAAACTTGCCTGTGAGAACCTCTGCCTTTTATACCACAAAAATTTCGGCATAGATGTTGTAATCCTTAGATACTTCACTGTTTACGGACCAAGACAGAGACCCGACATGGCTTTCCACAGATTCTTTCGTTCAATTTTGGAGGGGAAGGAAATAGAAATATTTGGAGATGGGAATCAGACAAGGGACTTTACCTATGTGGATGATATAGTTAAGGCAACATTTTCAGCATGGCAGAAAGGTATTTCAGGAGAAGTTTACAACCTTGGTGGTGGGGAGAATATTTCCCTTCTTAATCTTCTTAGAATTATAGAGAATGTTACTGGGAAAAAATTAAAAATTTCTTTTAGAGAAAGAGAAAAAGGGGATGCTCCCCACACATGGGCTGATTATTCCAAAGCCAAAAAGGATTTGGAATATACACCCTCGGTCAAATTAGAATTAGGGCTAAAAAATCAATGGGAATGGACAAAGAAGATTTACGGAGAGAAAAAATGAGGAGAATAATTTTAATTTTTCTTCTTTTCCTTTTAATTCTTTCAGGATGTTCAAAGAAGAAACCTGAAACTGAACCCTCTTCTGCAACATCCTCTGACGAAGCCCTTTACAGTCTTGGAGAGAAATGGCTTAAGAAGGATTCTGAAAAGGCGAGGCTCTACTTCAGGCAGGTTATAGATTCTTTCCCCCAGAGTATCCTTGCCCAGAGGGCTAAACTTAAAATTGCGGATTCCTATTTCCAGCAAAAGGATGAGGGTTCCCTTTTGATTGCAGAATCTGAATACAGGGAATTCATATCCATGTATCCCTTCAGCCCTCTTGCGTCCTATGCCAGGTATCAGATTGCAATGACTTTCTACAATAGAATGCACAAACCAGGTAGGGATCAGACAAACACCCTTAAAGCGATTGAGGAGTTTGAAAAACTTCTCAAGGATTACCCATATGCCAAAGAGGTTGAAGATGCAAAGGCTAAACTTAAAAAATGCAAAGATTACTACACAGAACATATTTACATGATTGGGCTTCATTACTATAAGTTCAAAGCTTACAAAGCTGCAGTAAACAGATTTAAGGAAGCCCTTGAGTATAATCCTGAATTTTCAAAAATTGATAGGCTCTATTTCTATCTTGGAGATGCTTTAGTTAAGACAAACAACATTGAAGAAGGGAAGGCATACTTTTCGAAATTAATATCTTCTTATCCTAACAGCAAATATACAAAGAAGGCAAAGAAGAAATTAGAAAAATTAGAGGAGAAAAAGAAATAAATTTGACAATTGCGTTTATCAGCTTTAATATTCTAAGATGAGGAGGTAAGATGTTACTTGCAACCCTTATAATCATTGGTATTCTGATCCTCTGGATAATTTTAATCTACAACTCCCTTGTCCGTTTAAGGGTTCAGATTAAAAATGCCTGGTCTCAGATTGAAGTTCAGCTTAAAAGGAGATACGACCTTATACCAAATCTCGTGAATGCAGTAAAGGGTTATATGAAGTATGAGCAGGAAACCCTTACAAAGGTTATGGAAGCAAGGGCAAAGGCGGTTTCAGCTTCAGGTCCTGCAGAGAAAGCAGCGGCTGAAGGAGAGCTTTCAGGATTACTCTCCCGACTTTTCGCCCTTGTTGAAAATTATCCAGAGTTAAAGGCTAACCAGAATGTTCTAAATTTGCAGGAGCAACTCACAACTACTGAGAATCAGATAGCTTTTGCTCGCCAGTACTACAATGATTCTGTAATGAGATATAACACAAAAATCCAGATGTTTCCGAGCAACATAATTGCAAGCATATTCAATTTTACTCCCAGTGAATTCTTCGAAGCTCCTGCAGTTGAAAGGGGAGTTCCAAAGGTTGATCTAACAATTTAGAAAAATTTAGGTAAATGAGAATAGACTTCTTTGAACAACAGAGATACAACCAAAGGAAAACCTTTTTTATAATTCTCCTTTTCATTGGTTTTCTTGGGGTTATTGGTTATGGATTTGATTATTTTTACATAGGAGAGGACTTTCCCTATGCAACCTTTTTTGCCCTTTTCATTGGCACTATCAATGCCCTTTTCTCCTATTATCTCGGAGACCAGATGGTTCTTGGCTCTGTAGGAGCAAGGCCTGCAAATCCTTCAAAGTTTAAAGAACAACAACTTATCAATATTGTCAATGAGATGGCATTGGCTTCTGGTATCCCTACCCCTAAGGTTTGGGTAATGGAGGAAACATCTCCCAATGCCTTTGCAACAGGAAGGGATGTAAGGCATGCAAGCATATGTGTCACAACAGGTCTTCTGGATACAATGAATAGGGAGGAGCTTCAGGGAGTGATTGGGCATGAGATTGGCCACATAAGGAACAGGGATATTTTAACAATGACAATTGTTTCAGCCCTTGTTGGAGCAGTTGTCCTTCTCTCAGACTGGGCAAGGAGGACATTCTTCTACTCTGGAGGTAGAGGCTCAAGGAGGGATAGAAAAGGTTCAGGAGGGATTATTCTCTTGATTGTTCTGATCCTGATAATAATTGCTCCAATAATTGCAAGGATAATGGCAATGGCTATATCAAGGGCAAGGGAATACATGGCAGATGCTGCGTCCGCAGAGTTCACAAGAAATCCCCTTGCCTTAGCATCTGCCCTTGAAAAGATTCAGAGTCATTATGATAAGGTTGTTGATAGAGCAACCGATGGAACAGCCCATCTATTCATATCAGATCCAAAGGGAAGGAAACTAACATCAAAGGAAGGCTTTTTCGCAAATCTTTTATCTACCCATCCACCAATTCAAAGAAGGATAATGCTCTTGAAAGAAATGGCAGGGATTCCTGCAGGAAAACCAGTTTTTTAAAAGCTTTTGATTGACAGGGAAATTTATAGATGATATAAAAGAGCAAGGAGGAAAGCAATGAAGAAAGGTTTTACTCTTGTAGAAATGGTTGTAGTTCTTGCAGTAATATCAATCCTTGTTGGGATAATTGTTCCCACTGTGGTTAAACATATAAGGGATGCGAGAATTGCAAGGGTGAGAAATGAGGTTCAGGTCATTGGCTCAGCAATTTTGAGCATGCACAAGGATACTGGAAGATGGCCCTATACAAATGCAGATGGTCCTTCTGGAGGAGTTAATAGAGTTATTGGCTCAATTGACCCAACTGCAATGTGTACAGCAGTTGCTCCTGGAGCTTTAGCTGGAGCATCCAACTGGGGAACCCTCGGACCAGTAAAGCCATTGTATGATTACCTTTATTACAATAACCCTGATGATGACACTGGACCAATAAACCAGAACCAGCCAGGACAGGATTATCCAACAATTGGAGATTTTCGATGGCTTGGACCATATCTTGACCAGCCAATTTATACAGATCCATGGGGTTATTCCTATGTGATTTCTGCTCGATACTTTCCAGGGAATCCCCTTGCTGTTACAACTGCCCATAGGGTTCTCATTCTTTCTCCAGGGCCTGATCTTTCCTGGTCAACAGCCTTCTCCGACACAATAACAAGGAATACCTTTCCAGATGACTCACCCTATGGAGATGATGTTGGATTTGTGATTGTTACCAATGAGTGATAAAATTTATATTAAAATGGAGGTTTCAATGAAAGGATTTACATTGGTTGAGATGGTTGTTGTTCTTGCAGTTATTTCAATCCTTGCAGCAATACTTGTTCCAACAGTTGCAAAGCATATAGCAGATTCCCAGATTGCAAGGGCAAACAATGAGGTTCAGGTTATAGGTTCTGCAATAGCTTCCCTTTTTAAGGATACTGGATTTTGGCCCTATACAAATTTAGATGGTCCTTCAGGGGGTGTTAACAGAGCTCTTGGGAATCCAGCAACAGTTCCAACTGGAGTTGGACCTGATGCAGGAGCAGGTGCAGAAAACTGGGGGACATGGGACCCTTCAAAACCCCTTTATGACTATCTCTATTATAATAATCCTGACGGAGACACAGGACCAACAGGTCAGAATGATGCAGGTGATTACCCATTAACAGGTCATTTTGCATGGAGGGGACCATATCTTGACAGACCCCTTTACGATGATCCATGGGGAAGGTCCTATGTTGTTTCATCAAGATATTTTCCAGGAAACACTCAAATTGCAAATCCAGCAGGCCATAGAGTCCTTGTCCTTTCAGCTGGTTTGAACAGGCTTTGGTCAACCCCCTTTAACGATGGAGTAACAAGGCTAACAATTCCTGATGATTCTCCAAGACATGATGACATAGGTCTTGTCATTTACACGAACATATAATTTTGACAAAAAATGTCAATTAGGAGGACAAAAAATGTCTATGGGATCATTTAATTTTCTTGACAATATTGGATATTTACTTTATTATAAATTATGATACTTATCACAGATATCAAAAGAAATGTCGACAGAACTTGTTTTTCAGAATATCAATCAAATTTTCATCCTTTTTGTTCCCTCTTTGCAAAAAGTGGCATAAAATTTGCTTATAAAGAGAATGAAAGGAGGTTTGCATGAAACAAAAAGGATTTACATTAATTGAAATGGTGGTTGTCCTTGCGGTTGTTGCAATCCTTGCAGCAATCCTTGTCCCAACAATTGCAAAGAACATTCAGGATGCAAACATTTCAAGAGCCCAGAATGAAACCCAGGTAATTGCTGGCGCAATAGCATCCTTCTACAAGGACCTCGGAAGATGGCCTACTTCAGATGGAACGGCTGGAAACCCTGATGCCCACTACCTTATTTATAGCCAGGGTAATGACACTGCTCAAGGAAATGCCAACCAATGGAACCAAGCTCATACAGATTCGTCCGATACTATGGAGCATCACTTAGTAACAAAC